>Ga0213863_10000558_pt1 | contig 28311 bp, 30 predicted proteins | sample PICome_8_FD_160128 | JGI IMG/M metagenome (GOLD analysis project Ga0213863, IMG submission 160128) | Coastal seawater microbial communities near Pivers Island, North Carolina, United States - PICO497 | ecosystem: Environmental > Aquatic > Marine > Coastal | place: USA: North Carolina... | reverse complement strand
AGGGCTGGGAGGATATGACTGGGTACTACAGTGAGAGAAAGTTAGCTTAAGGTCGCTAAAATCAAAGGCAGATGCACCTTAGTAGAAGCATCTGCCTAAAATTAAAGTTCTCTAAAGAAAAACACCTTTAAAGAAAAAGAAGAATAGAATCGATAAGGCTGCACCTGCGGGCAATGTGACCACCCAAGATAAGAAGATAGAACCTACCATGCGCAGATTAAGGGCACCAATACCCCGTGCTAGACCAACACCTAAAACTGCTCCCACCAGTGTGTGAGTAGTAGAAATTGGCAAGCCTGTGCCAGACGCGAATACTACAGTAGCGGCAGCACCTAGTTCGGCGGCAAAACCACGGCTTGGTGTAAGCTCGGTAATTTTTCGGCCTATGGTTCCCATCACTTTAAAGCCATAGGTGGCTAAGCCGACAACAATACCTGCCCCACCTAATAGGAGAATCCAGCTTGGCATAATACTCTTGGCTGCAATATCACCGCCCGAGCTAACCACGCTGACGATAGCCGCTAGGGGCCCGACAGCGTTGGCTACGTCGTTAGATCCGTGAGCAAACGCCATGCTACAGGCGGTAAAGATCATTAATACGGCAAATACTTTTTCGACATTGGCAAAACGATCGTTTTCTTCAAGTGATTCATCGCGCTGTACTTTAGAGAGTAGGTAAGTCCCAAGAGCAGCAACTAAGATACCAAACATAGCCGCAACCATTGCTGTTTCAATGAAGCTAAATTTAATACCTATATCTTTAAACACATGTTTAAGGCCCTTAAGCATGGTCACCATTGCCATTAGCCAGCCCACAGCGAACATATAATAAGGAACGTACTTTTTGGCGCGCTCAAAGGGATTATCATGAATTAAGATAAGTCGCTGAACACTTCGGAATAGCGCAAATGACATTGTGCCTGCAAGTACCGGTGATACCACCCAGCTCGCTACGATGGTGCTAACTTTACTCCAGTTAACAGCATCTACAGAAACCCCAACTGCCGCAAAGCCTACAATAGCGCCAACGATTGAGTGAGTGGTTGATACCGGCCAGCCCATAATACTCGCAACCATCAACCAGGTGCCTGCGGCTAGTAGTGCCGAGAGCATACCAAATACTAAATAATCGGGTTGTTCAGCAAAAATAGCTGAATCAACAATACCTTTACGAATGGTAGAGGTCACCTCACCCCCAGCCAAGTAAGCACCGGCAAACTCAAAAACCATAGCAATTAAGATTGCTTGCTTAATGGTCAGTGCTTTAGACCCAACAGAAGTACCCATGGCGTTGGCAACGTCATTTGCACCTACGCCCCAAGCCATAAAAAACCCGAATAACCCTGCTAAAAGAATTAATAGGGTGCCATACTCAGTGAATAGTTCCATGATATTTAATTCCGAAAATAAATTATTTAGCGATTAGAAGTTCTAAGCGGTTGCCAACACTTTCTGCGGTATCTGCAATTTCGCCAATATTATCGATAATGTTGTAGAGAAACATTACATGAATTGGGGGTAAATCATTTTCTATATTAAACAGGTTTTGTCGAAGTTTGCGTTCTTTCTTGTCAACTTTCTGCTCTTTTGCGTCTAGCTCACGGATAAGTTTTTGTACAAACTTTACTTCTTGACCTGCAAAACCCGTCTCTAGAAGCTCATCGAGCTCATTAATGGCTTTTAGGGCCTGCTCTGACGCTTGAATAGTGCTTTTGATATAGCCTTTAAAGTCAGCTTGCAAGGATTTAGGAATTTCCATCTGTCTGCCTAAAACAATACCGCAGACGTCCTTTGAGAGGTTAGCAATACGGTCCTGGTGGCCTAAGATGCCGAGTAAATCAGACCGAGAGACCGGCATAAAAAGATTTTTCGGCATGTTTAGGCGGAATTCTTTTTTAAGCTCATCTGCAGTATTTTCGTCTTTGGATATACTGTCAAAAATATCTGATGCCTGATCCCATTTTCCGGTAACCACCGCGTCAAAAAAATTGGTGAGTTGAGAACAGCATTTAACCACAAGCGTCATATGCTCTTGCAATGGTTTGATTGGGGATTTTCCGAATAGATCAGAGATGGGATTACTAAAAGCCATAAATTAACTCCTCGTTTATGGCGCGATTATAAATGTTTAATTATACAAATGAACAGTAAATTTTAATTTATTATGCCTGCGCATACTGTTGATTATTACCCAGCCATCGGGTGAGAAGTGGCTGAACATTTTTTGGGTGTTGGTTAAGTAAGTTTTCAGCCGCCACTTTGATTTGCGGGAGTAAGTGGGCGTCGCGCTGTAAGTCTGCAATTTGTAACTGCACATCCCCAGTTTGACGCGTACCCAGTAGCTCGCCGGGGCCTCTTAATTCTAGGTCTTTTTCAGCAATAACAAAGCCATCACTGGTTTGTCGCATGGTTTTGAGTCGCTCACTACCATTGGCAGAAATGGGTGAATTATAAAGTAAAACACAGTGACTTTTTGCTGAGCCTCGCCCGACCCTACCTCTTAGCTGATGAAGCTGTGATAGACCCAGACGTTCGGCGTTTTCAATAATCATTAAACTGGCGTTGGGTACATCAACGCCCACTTCAATCACCGTGGTAGCCACCAGTAGATTGATCTCTCCAGCCTTAAAAGCACCCATGATTTCTAACTTTTCGCGAGGCTTTAAGCGTCCGTGCACGAGGCCAATATTGAGTTCTGGCAGCATCAGCTGTAATTCGCTGGTAGTCACCTCTGCCGCCTGAGCTTCAAGCACATCGGATTCTTCAATCAGTGTGCATACCCAATAGGCTTGTCGGCCCTCTATGCAGGAAGCGCGCACTCTTTCGATAATATCGTTGCGCCGCAAATTGCTTAATACTGCGGTTTCAACCGGAGTTCTGCCCGGCGGTAGCTCATCAATGACTGAGCAATCAAGATCGGCATAGGCACTCATGGCGAGAGTTCGCGGGATAGGAGTTGCGGTCATAATGAGCTGATGTGGCGCTGAACTTTCCTGCTCCGATTGATTCTCGCCAAAGCCTTTATTGCGAAGTGCGAGGCGTTGATGGACTCCGAAACGGTGCTGTTCGTCAATAATACTAAGCCCAAGATCATTAAAAATGACCGCTTCTTGGAATAGCGCATGAGTCCCAATGACCATTTGCGCACTACCATCTGCAATACGCTGCATCTGAACCTCTCTCGCCTTGCCCTTAACTTTGCTGGTTAGCCAAGCAACGCTGATATTCATACTTTTGAACCACTGTTCAAAATTAACTCTATGCTGTTCAGCGAGTATTTCAGTGGGTGCCATCAATGCCGCCTGTTTGCCGTTGGCTATCGCCTGAAGGGCGGCCATGGCAGCAACCACAGTTTTTCCTGAGCCTACATCACCTTGAACCAGTCGTAGCATGGGAAAGGATTTTTCCATGTCAGAACTTATTTCTTTAGTCACTCTCTGTTGTGCGCCGGTAGGCTTAAAAGGCAGCTGATTTAAAAAATGTGCTATTACTTCAGATTTATAGGGCAGTGATGGCGCAGGCTGGGCCTGTACCTTTTGGCGCATTTTAAGCAAGCTTAGGTTATGTGCAATCAACTCTTCAGCGGCTAGCCGTTGTTGAGCGGGATGTTCCCCCGTCGCTAAACGGTGTAATTCAAATCCTGATGGAGGCGAGTGAATAAGTTTCAGTGCATCAATCAGTGAGTACGAAAGTTCGGCACTAAACTGTTTTTTTATTGATTCTGGAAGTAGCTCGGGTATTCCATGGGTTTCAATAGCTTTAATAGCCTGAGAGCACAAATCTCGAATTCGTATCTGGCTAATACCCTCAGTTAAGGGATATATGGGAGTTAGTGTATCGTCTAGGTCGGGGGGGTTGGCGCCATCGAGATGCTGATATTCTGGGTGGTAGAGTTCAAGGCCAAATTTACCGGGTCTTACTTCACCGAAACAGCGTAGTTTTGCCCCAGGCTTTAACCTATCTTGCTGAGCTCGACTGAAGTGAAAAAATCTTAGTACAGTAGTGCCCGTGCCATCTTGAAGTTTGCAAACCAGACTTCTTCTACGCCCAAAAACTACTTCGCTAGCACGGACTTCGCCTTCAAGAACGACGTCTGTATGCGGCTGAAGGCTACCAATAGGGGTTATTTTAGTTCGATCTATATAGCGTGAGGGCAGGTGAAAAACGAGATCTTGCAGGCTTGTTAGGCCTATTTTACTGAGTTTTTGGGACAGCTGCGGGCCAACACCACGGAGATCTCGAATCGACATTTGATCAAGGCTTGCAGAAGACATTAATCAGGTAACTTTGGGTCGCTAGTTAATATGGCTTTACGCAGTGCATCAATCGCTTGGTGCCTTGGAAAGCTGGCACGCCATGCCAACGCTGTGGTTCTTTTTGGTCCGTTGCCCGAAAAGGGAATAGCTAAAAGGTTTGTCGCCTTAAAACTAGATACCTGCGTTGCAGACTTAGGTAGTACCGTAATGCCCAGTCCTGATGCAACCATGTAGCAAAGTGTCTCCAAAGAGCTTCCCTCGGCTACAGTTCTAATCGAAGCGTTTCCGTTAGAGTTTTTTCCAATCGCGGGGAGTGCATCTAGCACCTGATCTTTAAAGCAATGGCCATCACCAAGCAACAATACATTTTCGGCATTAATTTGTTCTGGGCTGACTTCAGAATGATTAGCCAGAGGATGATCTTTTGGCACGATGGCCATAAAGGGCTCTTCAAATAGCGGCTGAACGACCACATCGGATTCATTAAAAGGCAGGGCAACAATGATCACATCAACTTCACATTTACGCAGCCGCTGTCTCAGCGAGCTGGTATACCCCTCCTCAATAATTAGGGGCATATCGGGTGCATTATTTTGCAATTTAGGAATGAAGCTAGGAAATAAATAGGGCCCAATGGTAAATATGGCGCCCACATGAAGCGGTACACTAAGTTGGTCTTTACCCAGCGTGGCTAAATCTTTAATGACAGCAGATTCTTCAAGTACCCTGCGCGACTGTTGCACAATTTTTTCGCCCACAGGGGTTGGTTGAACAAGACTTTTTGTCCGTTCAAATATTTGTACTCCAAGTTCAGACTCAAGCTTTTTGACCGCAATGCTCAATGTTGGTTGGCTTACATTGCATTGTTCGGCCGCTCTACCAAAGTGTTGAACCTTTGCTAGAACCGTCACGTAACGAAGTTCAGTCAATGTCATTTATATACCTCTTGGCGCTATAATAGTAAATTTTTATACTATATTCATTTTTAATAAATTATTTTACGTAAATTTTTCAGGGGAAGTTTAATTGAAAGTGCTTTTTATTGGCTGTGGCGATATAGCGCAGCGCGCCGCAAGCGAGATGCAAAAACGTTTTAAGTGCTTTGGCCTGAAGCGTCAGCCTAATAAATTTCCTGAATATATAAAGCCGATCAAAGGGGATGCGACGGATGCTGAGCAACTTCTTTCTGTAGCTTCTGAGGACTTTGATGTTTGGATTGCAACTATCACGCCGGGTGAATTTACGGAACAGGCTTATAAAGATACCTATTTAGCCGCGGCCAAGTCTATTGCCTCTGCAGTATCTCAACTACAAAAAGCCCCAAGACTAGTGCTTTGGGTTTCCAGCACCAGTGTTTATGGTGATTTTAAGGGTGATTGGGTGAATGAAGAAACACAGCCTGAGCCGAATACCTTTTCGGGAAAAATATTGCTGGCGGCTGAAAAAATCATTCAGCAGATCTCCTGTGAAACATCAGTTATTCGATTCTCAGGGATTTACGGGCCTGGGAGAACTCGGATGCTTGGCCAGGTGCTGGCAGGAAAAGGCCGACCATCGAGCCCCGAGCAGTGGAGTAATCGCGTGCATGCCGACGATTGCGGCGGTATTTTGTCGCACCTGGTTGAATATGCCCTGTCTGGAAACCCTCTGTTGCCAGAATATTTGGCATCTGACTCTTCGCCAGTCACGCAACATGAGATACGCCAATGGTTGGCGGAACAGCTTACGGTGAGTTTAGTTGAGGAGGAGGTGAAGACGGGGTCCACTCGTCGTTGCGATAATAGCCGTCTGCTCGCATCGGGCTACCAGTTTAAATACCCCACCTTCAAGGAGGGGTATGGTAGTTTAATCAATGATAGAGATAGCTGATTGAGCTAGATAACTGCAATGCCATCCATCTCAATTTCTGCACCCTTAGGGAGCTCTTTGACGCCAATTGCAGCGCGCGCAGGATAGGGTTCATCATATAGCTCTGCCATCACTTCATTAACCGCCGCAAAATTACTCAAATCGGTCAAGAAAATATTCAATTTAACGATGCCGCTAAGATCAGATCCTGCCGCTTTACAGACAGCGTCTAGATTGGCGAAGACCTGTCGTGCCTGCTGTTGAATGTCGCCATCAATCAGTTCCATGGTTTCAGGGTCGAGTGGAATTTGACCCGAAAGATAGATTGTATTGTTGACCTTGACTGCCTGACTGTAGGGACCAATAGCAGCGGGTGCTTTTTCAGTATAAATATGTGCTTTATTAGACATCAATGATTCCTCAAACTTACTATTTGTTTTTAACTCGATAAACTTTTCGCACTGCGGCCAAACTTCTGGCACGACGGATAATATCAGCTAGATGCACGCGATTGCGCACGGTTAGGACAACATCAACAATACTGGTATAGGCGTCTTTTTCGGTGGTATTGATGGTTTCTATGGTGGCATCCTGATCGGTTATTCGAGACGCAAGAGCCGCAATAAAGCCGCGTTCTGGTGTAAATTCAACTTTGATTTCTACAGGGAACTCTCCCTCTGCAGACAGCGACCAGCTCAGTGAAATACATTTTTCTGGATGATTGCGAATTTCTTTTAGGTTATGGCAGGACTCAAGGTGAATAACAAGTCCTTTACCTGGAGATACATGGCCTAAAATCGGGTCGCCAGGGATTGGGTGACAGCAGCGTGCATAATGCAAAATCAGGCTGTCAGATGAATCGATAACCACGGGCAGGGTAGCATTGCGTCGATCTTCAGGAATTTTTCGCTTGGAGGGCGGTATAAGAATATTCGCTACGGCAAATGGCACCTGATTACCCAGTCCAATTTGTTGGAGTACATATTCAAATGTAGGCGCAGAGGTTTCTTTTAAGAGCCGCTTAATCTGAGATTTTTTTAGACTATTGTATCGGGAGCCAAAGTTAGCCAGCGCTTTATCAAGTAATCGCTTACCGAGATCAACAGATTCATCATGCTGCTGATTTTTCAAGAAGTGACGAATAGCACTTCGCGCCTTTGCAGTGACAACAAAGTTTAACCAGTTAGGGTTTGGCTGTGCGCCCTGAGTGCTAATAATTTCAATTTTTTGACCACTTTGTAGCTGTTCTGATAATGGTGTCAGTTCACCGTCAACACGGCAGGCAATACAGCTATTACCTAAATCAGTGTGCACGGAGTAGGCAAAGTCTACCGGTGTGGCCTTTGAGGGTAACTCGATGATTCTACCTTTGGGGGTAAATACATAGATCTCATCTGGGAAAAGATCAGTTTTAACATGCTCTAAAAACTCAAGGGAATCACCGGCTTGTTTTTGCATCTCAAGTAGCCCCTGTACCCAGCGAATAGCTCGGCGCTGGCTGGCTTCTACAGTGCCCTCGCCTGCTTTGTATTCCCAGTGTGCAGCAATACCATAGTTGGCCATTGTTTCCATTTCATGGGTTCTAATTTGAACCTCGACAAGAACTCCATGCATGCCCACTAACACGGTGTGTAGCGACTGGTAACCATTGGATTTAGGTATTGCAATATAGTCTTTAAATTCACCGGGCACGGGTTTAAATATATTATGCATGATGCCCAATGTACGATAGCAATCATCGACTGAATTTACGATCAAGCGGAAGGCAAAAACATCCATAATGTCGCGAAAAGATTTATGTTTGTCGCGCATTTTTTTGTAGATTGACCAAAGATGCTTTTCGCGACCCTTAACTAAGGCTAAAAAAGATTCTCGCTCAAGACGCACTTCAATAGCCTGATGAATTTCCGAAACAATCTCTTTACGATTTTTACCGGCGGCTTTCAGGGCCTCGCGAAGGCGTCTATGGCGTAGAGGATACATAATGGCAAAACCGATATCCTCTAATTCAATACGAATGTCGTTGATGCCTAGGCGCTGGGCGATGGGTGCATAAATTTCTAATGTTTCTCTGGCTATACGGCGGCGTTTTTCTGCGGGCAATACGCCTAGGGTTCGCATATTGTGGAGTCGATCAGCCAGCTTTACCAAGACTACGCGTATATCTTTGGACATAGCCAAAGTCATTTTTTGAAAGCTTTCAGCCTGAAGCTGAGCCTTGGTTTCAAATTCAATTTCGCTGAGTTTACTAACACCATCAACCAGATCGGCAACAGTGCGCCCAAAGCGACGACTAATTTGCCCTTTGGTAACGCCGGTGTCTTCAATAACATCATGCAGTAGGGCGGCCATTAGACTTTCATGGTCGAGTCGCATATCAGCCAAGATATTGGCTACTGCTAGAGGATGGGTAATATAGGGGTCACCACTCTGACGCAACTGTCCAGAGTGGCATTGTTCAGCGTACCTGTAGGCACGCTCAATTTTGGTGACTTCTTTAGGCTCAAGATAGTTGGAGAGCTTTTCGGTGAGTACTGAAAGCACGGATCTGTTACCCTCCTAGCCGCAAGACCAATTTAGCTGGCGTCTTGAGGAGCTTCTTCAGTGCTTTCTTCAGATTCTACGATTTCATAGTCGCGATCAATTTCTTGAAGAACCTCGGGGGTGATTAATCCCTGTTCGATTTCACGAAGAGCAATCACTGTGGGTTTATCATTTTCTGCGTCAATTAGTGGTGGTCGTCCGTCAACAGCAATTTGGCGGGCGCGTTTAGAGCCTACCATCACTAGTTCAAAACGGTTATCAACATAATCTAAGCAATCTTCTACAGTAATACGAGCCATATTTATTCCGATATTTAAATGTATCTTGATGGCGATTTGCCATCGGGAACCTGTGATTTTACCTAATACTGGGCGCTACGACAATAAATCAATTAAGAGTTTTTCATGTCTCTGGCTATTTATTTCACAACGCTGTGCCTGAATGATGGTTTGAAGCTCCTGGCAGGCAACTTCAAATTGATCATTTATGACTAAATAGTCAGCATCATTATAGTGGCTCATTTCCTCTTTTGCAGCGGCAACTCGCTGTTTGATTATGGCGTCTTCGTCCTGCCCACGACCTTTCAGTCGCTCAAAAAGTGCCTGTTGACTAGGCGGTAAAATAAAGATGCTTTTACTGCGGGGAAACTTGCTGCGAACCTGCGCTGCACCCTGCCAATCTATCTCTAAGATAACATCAACCCCTTGTTTTAGGCTTTTTTCAAGCCAATTCTGGGAGGTGCCATAAAAGTTATTATGAACCTTTGCGTGCTCTACAAACTGCTGGCTTTCTACCATAAGTTCAAATTGTTCGCAGGAGACAAAATGATAGTTAACACCGTCTTTTTCACCGGGTCGGGCTTTTCGGGTGGTGTGTGAAATTGAAACTTGAAGATTATCAAGCCTATCTAACAGCGCAGAAACCAAACTGGTTTTTCCTGCGCCGGAGGGGGCTGAAATAATAAAGAGTGTGCCAAGTGCCATAGTAAAATGTGTCGGGTTCTAAAATTATAGTGTCGAGTTTACATCAGTGAAAAAATAAATCTACGCTGGCCCTCTTTCCACTGTGTAAATGTTATTCAATATTTTGAATTTGTTCACGCATCTGCTCGATCAACACTTTTAACTCCACAGAAACCTGAGTGGTGGTGCTAGAAATAGATTTTGAGCCAAGGGTATTGGCCTCGCGATTAAGCTCTTGCATTAAAAAGTCTAGCCTTCTGCCAATAGATTCTTTGCTTTTTAGTGCCAGCCTGATTTCACTGATATGAGCTTCCAGGCGGTCTAATTCCTCGTCTACATCGGCACGATTGGCAATAATGACCATTTCTTGCTCAAGACGTTGCTCATCCATCTGCTCTTTTAGCTCATTAAGCTTTTCATGGAGGCGGGTTCTTTGCTGCTGCAGAATCTCGGGTAAATTTTCACGAACAATAGCAATCTGCGATTCAATTCCAGCGAGCCGCTGCTCAACCATTTCTGCCAGTTTGGCGCCTTCGCGCTCGCGGCCCTCAAGCATTTGATCTAGGGCTAAGTCGAAGGCCTTTTTGCCGGCTTTGTTGACCTGTGAGGCTTCTATACTAGCATCTTTGATAACACCGGGCAGCTGCATAATATCTACAGCGGATATGGGGGCTGCATCTGACAGCTTGTTGGCAATTGCCTGAGCAATTTCAATATGTGACTGGGCTAATTCTAAGTCTAGGGTAGAGCCAGCATCTGAATGATTAAAGGCAATTTGCACTGAGCAGTCGATTTTTCCTCGAGTGAGTTTTTTGCGAGTCATATCGCGCAAGGCGGTTTCAGATTCGCGAAGAACATCTGGCATTCTAAAGCCAACTTCTAGAAATCTATGATTAACCGATCTTAACTCACAGGTGATTGAGCCCCAGCTATTGTCTTCGGTAATTCTGGCATATGCGGTCATGCTACGTGGCATAGTTGCTCCGAGTAATTTTTTATTTGGCGGTATTCTAACAAAGGCCGTTCAACAGGGGGAAGATTTGTTACAATTAGCAATTAACTTTCCGAATTTGTAACAGGATATAAAACATGACCAGACCTAGCGGGCGTCGTCCCGAACAGTTGCGCCAAGTAAAAATTACCCGAGAATATACTCAACATGCAGAAGGCGCGGTATTAGTTGAGTTTGGTAACACTAAAGTTATCTGTACTGCTACGGTTGAAAATAGCGTGCCAAGATTTTTGCGCGGCAAAGGTCAGGGCTGGATAACCGCCGAATATGGCATGTTACCAAGGTCGACCAATAGCCGTATGGGTCGTGAAGCGGCGCGCGGAAAGCAATCGGGTCGTACTCAAGAAATTCAAAGATTGATAGGGCGCTCATTGCGCGCTGCGGTGGATCTTAAATTGCTGGGCGAAAATACAATTTACATTGATTGTGACGTTATACAGGCTGACGGCGGTACTCGAACAGCGGCTATAACCGGCGGCTGTGTTGCACTGGTTGATGCAATTCGTTATTTACAGCGCGAAAAACTCATTAAAGAAGATCCGTTGTTGCATATGATCGCTGCCGTTTCGGTAGGCGTTTATAAGGGTTCAGCTGTTTTAGATTTGGATTATCCGGAAGATTCCAATGCAGAGACAGATATGAATGTAGTAATGGACGCTAATGGCGGCTATATAGAAATTCAGGGCACAGCTGAAGAAGCGCCGTTTTCTGGTGAGGCACTGACAGAAATGTTGCAGTTGGCTAATCAGGGGATTGCCGATTTGGTTCGCTTGCAAAAGATGGCATTGGCTCAATAGGCTAAAACTGATCTATTCTTAAATAAATGGAATCAAAAGATTACTAACCTATGAAAACATACAAAGTAGAATTTATAGAAAATGCCATTGCTAATGGCGCGCTAAAATTTGGTCAATTTGAGCTTAAATCAGGTCGCACATCACCGCATTTCTTTAATGCAGGTGAGTTTTACAGGGGCTCCGCATTGGCGGCCCTGGGTAAATGTTATGCCACAGCTATTGTTGAATCAGGTGTTGAATTTGATGTGCTTTTTGGGCCTGCCTACAAAGGCATAACCTTAGCGGCTGCAACCGCAATTGCACTGTCAGAGGATCATGGCATTGATGTGCCCTATTGCTTTAACCGCAAAGAAGCAAAGGCTCATGGTGAAGGGGGCTCTCTTGTCGGCGCGCCTCTTGAGGGTAAGGTACTTATCATTGATGACGTAATTACCGCAGGCACAGCCATTCGCGAAGTCATGGGAATTGTTGAGCAGGCAGGCGCTAAGGCTGCCGGCGTAGTGATTGGTCTGGATCGAAAAGAGCGTGGAAAAACAGATAAGTCTGCTATCCAAGAAGTTGAAGAGCAGTTTGGAATTCCTGTGGCAAGTATTGTGGATATCGATGATATTTTGCGTTATCTAGAGAAACAGGCAGAAAATCAAGCGTTGGTAGCTAAGATTGACGCCTACCGCCAGCAATACGGCGTTTAACCGGCCCTGTCAAAGATTGCTTCTGAAAGAGCCAACCACTGTTGTTGCCAGTGAGTGGTTGGCGTCTGTTTAAAGTCACTGCGAACAAACTGACTGATCTTGCCCTCTAGCAGACTTATCATAAGATCTACCGCAATAGTTATAGAGGGTTTGATATCCAGCTGTTGGCTAAGTTCGGCTTCTCTAAGAATTTGTTTTAACTGAGTCTCAAGGCGGTTAAAAAGCTGTGCGACACGCTGTTGCAGTCTTTCGTTCTCACCAGCTAAGGCATCGCCATTAATTAGGCGACTTATACCAGGGTTTTTTTCAGCAAAAGCCAGTGTCAAACTGATGATTCTGTAGCACTGATTAATTGCATCGGGTTCGTCATTAAGTATGCCATTCACTCGCGCAAAAATAGTTTCTTCAATAAACGCTATCAGGCTCTCAAACATGCGAGTTTTACTGGGGAAGTGCCGATATAAAGCCGCTTCAGAGCATTTGAGTTCGGCGGCTAGAGCAGCGGTTGTGATGCGGCCGCGAGAAGACTCCAGCATTAAGGCTAGAGCCTGAAGAATATCCTGAGATCTGGCGCTTCGCTTGGCTACCATTCGTCGTCTCCGTTCACTGCTTGTTGGTAATCAGGGTGCCAACACCCTCATCTGTAAATAGCTCCAACATAACAGCATGATCAACCCGACCATCGATAATATGGGATGCCGCAACACCCGCATTAACCGCATCTAGCGCGCATTGAATTTTAGGGAGCATACCTCCATAAATGGTACCGTCAGCAATTAATTCATCAACTAGTTTGACGTCTAGGCCGGTAAGCACTTTGCCCTGTTTATCTTGTAATCCCGCCACATTAGTTAGAAGCATTAATTTTTCCGCATCAAGTACCGAGGCCACTTTTCCTGCGACTAGATCGGCATTAATGTTGTATGAGGCGCCATCACTGCCTACCCCAATAGGGGCAATAACTGGGATATAGTCGCTTTTTAGCAACATATCAATAACCGTTTTATCGATCGATTCAACTTCGCCTACCTGGCCTATATCGATGATTTCTGGTGCCGACATCTCGGGAGTCTGCTGAGTAACCACTAGCTTCTTAGCCTTGATCAGTCGACCATCCTTGCCGGTTACACCAAAGGCTCTGCCGCCAGCGCTACTGATTAGATTGACTATTTCCTTATTGATGGTTGCGCCTAAAACCATTTCAACGGCATCCATGGTTTTGCTGTCAGTGACACGCATGCCATTGACGAATTTAGATTCAATTGAAAGACGCTTGAGCATTTCACCAATTTGCGGCCCGCCACCATGAACCACAACGGGATTGATACCGACTGCCTTCATTAAAACAATATCGCGAGCAAAGCTTTGCTTTAGGCGATCATCGACCATGGCATTGCCGCCATATTTGATGACCACGGTTTTTCCAGCAAAACGCTGAATATAGGGTAAGGCTCTGGATATTACCTTGGCGGTAGTTTCAGCTTGTTCTCGATTTAATGACATGGCTATAAATAGTCTTCCACATTGTTTATAAAGGGTTTGAGTTCAGTAACAAACAGCTTCTTAATGCGCGCTAATTCTTCTCGGTTTTCAGCTTCAAAGCGCATAGTAAGATAGGCTGAGGTGTTGGATGCTCTAATTAAACCCCAGCCTTGGGCGTATTCTACCCTTAGTCCATCAATAGTGTTAACTTTAGCGTCCAAAAAGTGACATTGGCTAGTGATGTCATCAATCAGTTTGAATTTTTCAGTCTCTGAAACGGGAATCAATATTTCTGGTGTATCAGCGCAAGGGGTGAAGTCCTTGAGGATCTCGTCTAAATCTTTATCAGAATCACTTAATATTTCTAGCAGGCGCATTGCGGTATAGATTCCATCATCAAATCCATGCCAGCGATCATTAAAGAAAATATGCCCACTAAATTCACCGCCAATTAGCGCACCCGACTGATTAACGGCTCGCCTGACGTGTGAGTGGCCTGTTTTACACATCACCGGTACACCGCCATTGTCAGTAATCAGTTGGCTGAGTCGATTGCTGCTTTTAACATCAAAAACCACCTTGGTTTTTGGATGCTGGCGCAAAATATCCTCAGCAAAAATCATCATTAGCTGATCTGGCCAGACAATGGCTCCACTGCCTGTAATAACCACCAGTCGATCACCGTCGCCATCGAGAGCAAAGCCTAGGTCCGCTTTATTGGCGGCCACGTTTTCTATAAGCGGTAATAGGTTTTTCTCGTCCGAGGGATTAGGGTCATGGTTGGGAAATTCGCCATCAGGCGTGCAAAAAATGGGGGTAAAGTCGTAGCCTAGCTGAGTAAAAAGTTGCTCAGCCAGTGGACCTGCAACCGCATTGCCGGCATCGACAACGATTTTGAAGTGATTCTTTGCGTTACAATTTTGGGTAATTGCGTGAAGATATGATTTGACCATATCCACAGTCTTTAACTGGCCCATTTGAGGTGGTTTTGGGCTTGGCAAATGCATGAGCTGCTTTAGTGTTTGCAGAGTATCGCCATCAATAACCTCATCGCGAACAACAATTTTGAAGCCATTATATTGCTTAGGGTTGTGACTGGCGGTAATCATAATGCCCAGATCTGCTTGATCGCCGCAATGAATAGAATAGTTTACAACCGGTGTGCTAACAGCCCCGAGGTCAATAACATCCATGCCTTGATTGAGCAGGCCTTGGCAAAGGGCAATAGAGAGATCTTCTGAATTCAGGCGGCAATCTCTGCCGACATAGATGGTGTTATGGTTCTTGCCTTTAAACATTATCGCAAGCGCAGTGCCAAGGCGAGCGGCAAATTCGGTTGTTATTTGTGTATAGGCAAGCCCGCGAATATCGTAATCGCGAAATACTTCATTGGGCAGCTGTTCAAGAGTTGGTACTTGGCTCAAAATAAAATTTTCTCAGTTATCTAGAATCTATAATTCTAACTTAGTTGCCAGTAACGCGACTAAGTCTCTAGCTAATTGGGCTTTGTTGCATTTACTAAAGTGATGGGTTGATTCTTGCTCCACCCACAGGGCCTCGTTGTCATCCGAATTGAAACCAATGTCCTCCCGCGAAACATCGTTGGCAATAATGGCATCTAAATTTTTGCGGGCTAACTTTTCGCGGGCATATTGCTCAACTTTTTGGGTTTCTGCGGCGAACCCTAAAACGAACAGCTTAGGGTTGTTTTCTTTAATGATGCTTACAATATCTGGTGTTTTCGCTAAATTTAGCGTCATTTTATCAGATTTTTTCTTAATTTTTTGATCAGAGGTCTCAGTTATATAGTAGTCTGCTACTGCGGCTGCAGAAATAAATATATCGGTTCCCTTAGCTGCTTCTGTGGCGGCTTCAAGCATTTCATGGGCAGAGGTAACACTAACCAGCGTGCATCTGTCTGGCTGTTTAAGAGACACTGGCCCTGAAATAAGTATGACTTCAGCCCCGGCGTCAATCATTGCGTCAGCAATGGCATAGCCCATTTTTCCTGAGCTATGATTGCTAATATATCGCACAGGATCTATAGCCTCGCGGGTGGGGCCAGCGGTAATCACGACTTTCTTACCCGTCATTTCACCGGTTTTAAACACTGAAGCGACTTGCTGTACTATCGTCTCAGGTTGCGGAAGCCTTCCGGGACCAACATCACCACAGGCTTGAATGCCGTTGTCAGGCTCTAGAATGATCACTTCACGCTGTTTGAGGCTTTCAATATTTTGTTGAGAGGCGCTGTTTGACCACATAGCCTGATTCATGGCGGGGGCTATCATTACGGGTGCTGTGGTTGCCAGACAGATTGAGCTCATAAGGTCATTGGCGCTACCTTGGTTTAATGTGGCCACAAAATTCGCCGTTGCAGGTGCGATCAGAACAAGATCAGCCCAGCGTGCTAGCTCAATATGGCCCATAGCAGCTTCGGCCTCGGGATCCAGTAAATCCGTATGCACTGGGTTACCACTTAGAGCCTGAAGTGTCAGGGGGCGAATAAACTCTTGAGCCGATTCGCTCATTACAACACGAACTTCGGCGCCCTCATCTTGAAGACGACGCGTAATTTCAGCGCTCTTGTAGGCTGCAATGCCGCCAGTGATGCCTAAAATAATGCGTTTTTGTGACAGACTACTCATTAATACTCCAAACAGAGCTTCAATTTGAGGCTAAGATAACATTTCGAGACAAAATTCTATAGTAGAAAAGGACTTGCTGTCTCTATAAGGCAATGGCCACTGGACGATAGGCCAAGAGAGAAATTGCTAAAAAAAGGACCGGATGCACTCACCAATGCTGAGTTATTGGCTTTTTTTACGCGTGGGTTACCGGGGTGTGGATGCAAAAGCTATGGCGCAGTCACTGCTCGATCAGTTTGGTGGGCTAGCGCCATTGCTAGCCGCAGGCAAAGCAGACTTTTGCAACAGCAAGGGGCTGGGAGAAGCAAAATATTGTCAGTTACAGGCTAGCTTAGAGCTCACCAAGCGATATTTAAGCGAGCGACTTACGGTTACTGATGTTTTTAGCAGTCCAGATGAGGTCATGGATTACTTGGCGGTACAGATGCGCGATTATCATCGTGAGGTTTTTGTGATGCTGAGTCTAGATACTAAGCATAGGTTGATTGACTTTTCTGAGCTATTTCAGGGGGCTATTAATTCGGCCAGCGTTTATCCTAGAGAAGTATGCAAAGTGGCGCTGCAAAAAAATGCTGATGCCGTTATTGTGGCGCACAATCATCCCAGTGGAAATGCTGAGCCAAGCAAAGCAGATGTTTCTATTACCAAAAAGTTAAAGGCCGCCCTTGGTATTTTAGATATTAAGCTGCTAGCTCATTTTGTGATTGGCAAGGGAGAAATCGTTTCATTAGGCCAGCTAGGTAAGCTTTAGATTGCTTGTTGTCGAAGGACGAGCCCTAGGCACTTTTTGCCTTAAGTATTTGAAAAAAACAGCTGTTGGCAAAAAACAGCCCATTTATGGGTTAATTATCGCTTTTTGTTTGCTTCAAGATAGCCTTTCTGGTATAAAACGCGCCTCCTTAAAAGTCGGCCTGTAGTTGAGGTTGTTGGGAAATAAATTCAAGTAGCTTTTGAGTATTGCTAAAAGCACAAACTGCAAACAAGAGGCAGCAACAATGTCTAAAGTATGTCAGGTCACGGGTAAGCGCCCAATGGCTGGAAATAACGTATCTCACGCGAAGAACAGAACACGTCGTCGCTTTGAGCCAAACTTGCACACACATCGTTTTTGGATTGAGTCTGAAAAAAGATTCGTTAAATTGCGCGTATCTACAAAAGGCATGCGCATTATTGATAAAAATGGTATCGAAAACGTTCTTGCCAGCCTTCGTGCTAACGGCGAGAAAATCTAGAGGATCCAGAAATGGCTAAATCATCTCGAGAAAAAATCCGCTTAGTGTCTAGCGCTGGTACAGGACACTTTTATACTACGGACAAAAACAAGCGTAACACGCCTGACAAGATGGAGATCAAAAAATACGATCCAACCATCCGTAAGCACGTTATCTATAAAGAAGCTAAAATTAAGTAGTTTCTGTTTGGCTTTCTGCCTTACTTTAAAGCTCTTGGCTGAATGAATAGAAAAGCTCTGACATTGTCAGGGCTTTTTAACTACATTCATCACCATTTTTATATGGTGTCTTAGTCAGCTAGTACATTCTCTGCTTGAAGTCCTTTTTGGCCATCGACAACTTCCATAGTAACGGCTTGTCCCTCTTTCAAAGATTTGAAGCCTTCAGCTTGGATGGCACTGTGGTGAACAAATACGTCACTTCCGCCTTCCTGCTCAATAAAACCAAAACCTTTACTGTCATTAAACCACTTTACAGTGCCAGCAACTCTTTCACCTGACATAACAACCTCTCTTAAAATACCACAGCATCAAAATATGATGCTTTAAACAACAGTCCTTACAGGCTGAATAAACACTTTGAACTCATGTTTTTATTATTAAACCCAAAGATCCCCGAAGAGAGTAAAATTTAGGAAAATTCAACATCTCATTAACAATCAGTGTATTGCTTTTTACTGATTTTTGCTAATTTTGGGCTATTTTGTTCATTAAAAGGTGTTTTTAGGGGTGTTTTAGCCTTTAAATGCTGCATTATTGTTTTTTTGCAAAATGTAATTGAGACAGTAAAAAAGAAAACAAATATTTGATGCAAGTGGCATTATGAATCCTGACAAAGTGCTGGATGCGTAATTCGTGGCAACAGGAGAAAAACTTATGAATATTAAGCAGGGAATATACAGACATTTTAAGGGTAATAAATACCATATCCTTGGTGTCGCTCAGCACAGTGAAGACGGGTCTACTCTGGTAGTCTATCGCCCGATGTGTGGCGCAGGAGACCTATGGGTGCGTCCAGTTGAGATGTTTCTTGAAACAGTTGAGCTGAATGGTCAGCAGGTACCAAGATTTGAGTTCTTGGAGCAGGTTGAGCAGTGATATTTATTACCCGATCTATTTCAATTCCCCTTGAGGAAATTGAATTAACGGCTATTCGCGCAAGCGGCCCTGGTGGCCAAAATGTGAATAAGGTATCGTCCACGGTTCATCTGAGGTTTGATATTAACAATTCTTCGCTGCCGGATGCCTTTAAGCAGAGATTGCTGGCTCTGAAGGATCAGCGTATTACCAAAGATGGCGTTATAATTATTAAGGCACAGCAGTTTCGACGCTGGGAAAAGAACCGATCGGCTGCCCTAGAGCGACTCAAGCGATTGGTTCAATCTGTGGCCGCATTACCCAAAGCGCGAAAGGCAACAAGGCCTACTTTTAGCTCTCAAAGAAAGCGGCTGGACAAAAAATCGCAACATGGACAAAAGAAAGCGATGCGCTCGAAGCGCATTGATCACTAATGGTTGAGGAAAACTCCATGGAAAACTCAAAGCCCCATGCCTTTGAGTCGCTAACTCCCGATTCAATAATGGACGCCGTTGAAAGCTGCGGTTTTATCACTGACGGCAGGTTGTTGGCGCTAAATAGTTATGAGAACAGGGTTTATCAGGTGGGTATTGATGAATCTGTGCCCCTAATTGCAAAATTTTATCGGCCTAATCGCTGGACTGATGCGCAAATTTTAGAGGAGCATCAGTTTTGTTTTCAATTGCAGGGCCAAGAATTACCGGTGGTTTGCCCAGTCGTCAATGATCAAGATTCTTCGTTATTTACTCATCAGGGCTTCAGGTTTTCCCTGTTCCCTCGCCGAGGGGGTTATGCTCCAGAGTTAGATAATCTGGATAATCTATTAATTTTGGGTCGTCTTTTAGGCCGCTTTCATGCCATAGGCGCTACCCAGCCTTTTGATTCTCGTCCCAAATTAGATATTCAAACATTTGGATGGGAGTCATTTAATATTATCAGCGAACAATTTATCCCCTCAGAGTTGCGCGCTGCTTACGATTCCCTAGTACCCGATGTGTTAAACCGATGCCAAGAAATTTTTGATGATTTTGGTGAACCTAATTGGATTAGAGTGCATGGCGACTGTCATTCAGGGAATATTCTCTGGCGTGATGATAATCCTCATTTTGTGGATTTTGACGATGCTCGAATGGCGCCAGCGGTGCAAGATTTGTGGATGCTGTTATCCGGTGATAGAAATGAACAAAAGGCTCAAATGACAGAACTCATTGAGGGCTACAGCGAATTCCATCATTTTGAGCTGCGTGAATTAAAGCTTATCGAGGTGCTGAGAACATTGCGAATTATTAACCATAGCGCCTGGATTGCCCGTCGCTGGGAGGATCCGGCGTTTCCTCGAGCCTTTCCTTGGTTTAACTCACCACGTTATTGGAGTGACCAGATTTTGACACTTCGTGAACAATTTGCGGCTTTGGATGAACCTCCGCTGGAAATTGTTCCGTAAGCAGTCTAATTTATACATAAGTGAAGTAATTTAATGATGCATTAAATTTGCATTAACTTTATGTCAATTCAACAGTAAAATGTATGCTGTATTTAGTTTAAATTTTAAGTAATAAATAGAGGTGCGATGTGAGCGATTTTCCTGCAGAGTTAAAATATGCAAATAGCCATGAATGGGCGAGATTAGAAAGTGATGGAACGATTGTTGTTGGTATTACTGATCATGCTCAAGACGCATTGGGTGATATTGTATTTATTGAGCTTCCCGAGATTGGAGTCGAGGTTACTGCAGGCGCAGAAGTTGCGGTTGTTGAATCGGTTAAGGCGGCATCGGATATTTACTCGCCTATTACCGGTGAGGTGGTTGAGGTTAATTCTGGTCTAGAGGATCAGCCGGAATTAGTGAATGGCAGTCCCTATGAAGATGGCTGGTTGTTTACTGTTCGTGTTGATTCAGAAAAAGACTATTCTGCCTTGCTAGATGCAGAGGGTTATAAAGGGCTAGTTGAAGAAGCCTAAGCTAAAGGGCTAATTGAATTTAGTCTCTGAGTGAGATTATTTCCCAATTTCTTGACTCGGCTTGCGCTTTTAGCGCCGAGTCAGGATCTACGGCCACTGGGTTTGAGACTTCAAGTAACAGTGGTAGGTCATTAATAGAGTCAGAATAGAAATAACTCTGATCGTCCGTTTCTCCCTGCTCTTTGAGCCACTGATTAAAGCGTATAACTTTACCTTCCTTAAATGTCGGTGTTCCCGATACCTTGCCGGTGTAGTTGCCATTTATTTCTTCTAAGTCAGTGGCGATAATTTCATCAATGCCAAGCCACTGGCAAATGGGCTCAACAATAAAACGATGGGTTGAAGTGATAACTAAAAGACGGTCCCCTGCCTCGCGGTGTGCCTTAATAAGCTCTTCAGCCTTGCTGAGCTTCATGGGTTCTATCACGCTTACCATGAACTCTTGGTGTAATTTCTGAAGCTCTTGTCGTGGAATTTTTGTCAGTGGCTCAAGAGAAAACTCTAAGTAAGCAAAAATATCTAAACATCCCGCCTCATAATCTGCATAGAAGCGGTCATTCATTTGTTTGTAATGTTGCGGATCTACTAGGCGCTTTTCGACCATAAATTCACCCCAGCCATGATCGCTATCGCCGGCTATCAGTGTGTTATCGAGATCAAAGATGGCTAGTGCCATAGGAGAGGTCCGGTTGAATGGTTTGGGTTTATATGGGCGCCAAGCATAGCCTCCCTGTCGCAATCGCTCAAGAGAAAATTGCTGAGTCCTCGAGACTGTGGAACAATGGGGCTTTATGTATAACATTTGGTGGTATTTTTAAATTGGTTGATAAAGACGGATTTCGCGCTAATGTGGCCATGGTGATCAGCAATGGTCGCGGCCAAATTTTGCTGGCTAAAAGAGTGGGCCAAAAAGCTTGGCAGTTTCCTCAGGGAGGAATTGACCAAGGAGAGTCTGCCCAGCAGGCATTGTTTCGCGAGCTATACGAGGAAGTTGGGCTCAAATCAGAGGATGTGAAAATTGTTCAGCAATGCAAGCGCTGGCTTCGTTATCATATTCCTGAAAAGATGCAGCGTAAAAATGTTACGCCACGCTGTATTGGGCAAAAGCAACGTTGGTTCTTTTTACAGCTGGTGGGTGATCAGAAAAAGATTGATTTTAATGCAACCGGCCACCCAGAATTTGATGCTTGGGAATGGGTAAGTTATTGGTATCCTATTAATCAGGTGGTTTCATTTAAGCAGAATGTATACCGACAGGCGTTGGCGGAATTTGCGCCAATCAACGCTCGGTTTCAAAAGCGGAGAAAGCGCGACTAGATGAATATACTCGACTCTCTTAAAACCATCTTTCAAGAGGTTAATGCTGCTCGAAGCCTGCCCGAGGTGCTGACAATCATTGTCACCGAGGTTCAGGCCGCGATGAACGCAGAGGTCTGTTCTGTTTATCTGTTTGACGAAACAGATAGCCGCTATGTATTAATGGCAACCAAGGGTCTGCGTCAGGAATCTATTGGCAAGGTGCGTTTACAGATGGGCGAGGGTCTGGTGGGTTTAGTGGCAGCGAAAGAGGAGCCATTAAATTTACAGAATGCCGACAAGCATCCCAATTTTGTGTTTTTTGAAGAAATTGGTGAGGATATTTATCACTCATTCTTGGGCGTCCCGATTATTCACCACAGAAAAGTTTTGGGCGTTCTGGTCTTGCAACAGCAGACCGAGAGACGATTTGCTACTGAAGAAGAGGCCTTTATGGTCACGGTCTGTGCCCAGCTTTCTGGGGCAATTGCTCATGCTGAGGCGACAGGTGCATTAAGCAAGTTAGCTTCGGCGGGAAGAGGTAAAAGCAAAGAGGCTATATTCCATGGTATAGCCAGTTCGCCCGGCGTTGGTATTGGTCGCGCTGTATTGGCACAGCAAACTATGGATTTGGCTTCCGTGCCCGAAAGATACACGGAAAACCCTGAAGCAGAGGTGGCAGTATTTCGAGAGGCCTTAAAATCCGTCAAGCAGGACATGCGCGATTTGGGTGTCGGGCTAGAAGGCAAGCTTAGCTCAGAAGAGCTTGCGCTGTTTAATGTTTACATCAGCATGCTAGATGATGATTCACTGGGTGGTGAGGTAATTAACGCTATACAGATGGGGCAAACGGCGCAGAGCGCTTGGAGCTCAGTGATCTTGAAGCATGTCCGAACCTTCAGGCATATGGAAGACCCCTATTTGCGAGAGCGTGCGTCAGACGTTGAGGGTTTAGGGAAAAGAGTATTGGGTTACTTGCAACAAACCAGTGAGAAAAAAGGGCCGTTGCCCAAGCGCATTGTTTTGATTGGTGAGGATTTGTCCGCTACCGCCCTAGCTGATATTCCGGTTGAGCGTTTAGTGGGTATTGTTTCGCTTAAAGGCGCTAGCAACTCGCATATGGCGATTGTTGCTCGTGCCCTAGGGATTCCTACGGTTATGGGTGCACTGGATATGCCCTGTGCAGAGCTTGAAGGCAAAGAACTCATTGTAGACGGGTTTTCAGGTAATGTGATCAGCCAAGCCACGCGTACCCTGAAGCGTGACTATGTTCAGCGTCAGCGTGAAGAGCAAATTATCATTAAAGATTTGCAGAAATTACGCGATGTGCCCTGTAAAACAACCGATGGCTTTGATTTTGCTCTCTGGGTTAATACAGGATTGCGTAACGATAACGTTCAATCATTGCGCAGTGGTGCGGCGGCAGTAGGGCTATTTCGAACAGAAATCCCTTTTATACTGCGCTCTAGTTTTCCTACAGAAGATGAGCAGGTAGCTGTTTATCGGGAGCATCTAGAAACCTTTGCGCCCAGACCAGTTACCATGAGAACCCTTGATATTGGTGGCGATAAAGACTTGCCCTATTTCCCTATCGAGGAAGAAAACCCATTTCTTGGGTGGCGTGGAATAAGGATTTCTCTCGACCATCCAGAGATTTTTCTGGTGCAAATCAGAGCGCTATTAAGAGCCAGTGAGGGGCTAAATAACCTGAAAATTATGCTGCCTATGATCAGTAATCTTTCAGAGCTTGATGCCGCGCTTGCCTTAATTCATAGGGCTTACAGAGAGCTAACCGAAGAAGAAAACTATAACCTTAAGCTGCCACCCTTGGGCGCTATGATTGAGGTCCCGGCTGCAGTTTATCAGGTAAAAGAGATTGGTAGCCGCGTTGACTTTATGTCTGTGGGTACTAATGATTTAACGCAATACTTGCTAGCGGTTGATCGAAACAATCCTCGTGTAGCAGAAATCTATGATTCTCTTCATCCCAGTGTATTAAGGGCGCTAAAAAGTATTCAAGAACAGGCAGCCTCAGTAGATTGTGAGCTCAGTGTCTGTGGTGAAATGGCTGGTGATCCTGTCTCTGCTGTGGTGTTGATGGGGCTGGGTTATAAGAATCTTTCCATGAGTGCCAGCTCATTGCTTAGGGTTAAATCCTTAATGCTTAAAGTCAGTCGAGAAACGGCAGAAGACTGGGTCGATGAAGCGCTTTGTTTGTCAGATGCTACCTCGGTCGGGCGCTATATGTCTGAGGCGCTAGCGCCATACACATTAAAACAAAGCAAATTGGCCTCCTAGTGGCGCCAGGATTTCAAACTCCTTATAGAAGAGGCGGTCATAAACAGCTATGATTTGCGCTGAATTTATTTTGAGTCCATCTTCATGATTATGCATCCAGATATTGATCCTGTGGCGATCAGCCTAGGACCGTTGCAGATTCACTGGTATAGCCTAATGTATCTTATGGCATTCGCCTGCGCTTGGTTTATTGCTATGCGAGCCAGCCAGCGTACCTGGTCGCCCGTTAAGAAAACCCAGGTAGAAGATTTAATTGTCTATGGCGCCTGGGGTGTGTTGTTGGGCGGTCGCTTGGGCTATATGTTTTTCTACAGTTTTGACAAATGGGTAGCAGACCCTTCCATGCTATTTCGCCTGTGGGAAGGTGGCATGTCCTTTCATGGTGGCTTGCTAGGGGTTATTTTGGCAATCTACATGTATGCCAGAAAGCATCGACTGCCCTTTTTGGCGGTGGGTGACTTTGTCGCTCCGCTAGTGCCTACAGGTTTATTCTTTGGGCGCCTAGGAAATTTTATTGGACAAGAGCTTTATGGGCGAACCACAGAGGGCCCTTGGGCTATGCTTTTCCCTTCAGATCCGCTCCAGATGGGAAGGCATCCATCACAACTATACGAAGCATTGTTAGAGGGATTGGTTCTATTTTTTATAGTCCACTTTTATGCAAGAAAACCAAGACTATTTGGCGAAGTAAGCGGCGTATTTTTAATAGGCTATGGCGCCTTCCGCTTTATGGTTGAATTTGTTCGTCAGCCAGATGCACAGTTCGCCGGGCAGTCAGCGGTATTTGAAGCCTTTAATTGGATGACCAGAGGACAAACACTCTGTGTGCCAATGATTCTTTTAGGCTTGTGGTTACTCAGAAAATCACTTCCACTGGTGGGTAAAAAACTTAAATCGCCAGCTTAAACTTCTGGCTAGAGGGTGTAGAGCAAAGAATGAAACAGTACTTAGATTTAATCAGCCATATAGCTGATAACGGGGTTTTTAAAGGGGATCGAACCGGCACAGGGACGCATAGTGTATTTGGTTATCAAATGCGCTTCGACCTGCAGCAAGGCTTCCCTTTAGTGACGACTAAAAAGGTCCACCTAAAGTCGATTTTGCATGAATTATTATGGTTTATTAAAGGCGACACCAACATTCGTTACCTAGTAGAAAATGGCGTGGGCATATGGAATGAATGGCCCTACCAAAGCTGGTTGCGACAAACTGGCGCTGATCAAAAATTTGAAATGCATTCTGATGAATGGAAGGTGGGGCTTAAGGAGTTCGTTGAGCGCATCAAAACAGACGAAGATTTTGCCCAGCAATATGGTGAGTTAGGTCCGGTTTATGGTCGTCAGTGGCGTAATTTTGAGGGCGTAGATCAGTTATCACAAATTATTGATGATATTAAATCAAACCCTGATTCAAGACGCTTGATTGTGTCAGCTTGGAACCCAAAGGACATTCCGGTAATGGCTAAATCTGGGCTGCCACCCTGTCATAGCTTATTTCAGTTTTATGTATCCGAAGGCAAGTTGTCATGTCAGCTATATCAGCGTAGCGCAGATGTATTTTTGGGGGTGCCATTTAATATTGCATCCTATGCCGCCCTAACAATGATGGTCGCTCAGGTTACCGGCCTAGAACTCGGTGATTTTGTACATAGTTTTGGCGATGCTCATCTGTACACTAATCATAAGGACCAGATCAAAGAGCAGCTGAGTCGAGAACCATTGCCGCTGCCCACCTTAAAAATTAATCCTCAGGTCAATAATCTGTTTGATTTTGTTTATGATGACTTCGAATTGGTTGACTACCAGTCACATAGCGCTATTCGGGCGCCTGTTGCGGTATAGGAGAGATTATGAAAATTGCACTTATTGTGGCGGCTAGCCAAAACAATGTGATTGGCTTGGACAATCAATTGCCCTGGCATCTGCCTGAAGATCTGCAGTACTTCAAGTCTGTGACTATGGGTAAACCGATTTTGATGGGTCGCAAAACCTATGATTCCATTGGCCGGCCGCTTCCGGGACGAACTAATATAGTCCTGACGCGCGATGCTAACTGGACGGCTGATGGGGTAGAAGTTGTCAATGATTTGGATTCAGCAATAGCAGCTTCTAAAAAAGCCTGCGCAGCAGCAGGTTCTGACGAGCTAATGATTATTGGCGGCGAGCAAATTTATCGAAAATTCTTACCTGTTGCCAGCAAGCTTTATCTTACCAAGGTTGAAGCTGAAATTGAGGGAGATGCCTATTTTCCTGCTATTGATTCAACTCAATGGCAACAGGTAGCAGAAAAAATACCAGAAAAAGTTGGTAATTACAGTTATCGCTTTGTGGTTTTAGAGCGAATAGCTGGATTGTCATAAAAAGACTAAATTTCCGCGCTAAAGTTGTGTTAATATTGCGCGATTACTGCAATTAAGTATGTTTTCTTTATAAGAAAATATACCAAGCTGCATTGATTATTGGCTTAAAGACTGATAAAAAGTCTAACCAAGAAATTAAGCGCTCAACAAGCTGCTACAGGGTTCTGTTGAGCTAGACCATGTAACTAATCTGATAGACCCAATGAGGGAACTATGAAAAAGCAATCATTGATAGCACTGGCACCAATGGCCATTTTTGCTTTCGCTATGAGTGCTACTGCGGAAGAAACCGTTGTAGTCGAGCGTACAGCAGAAGTAAGCGAAATTTTAAATGCTGGGGCTGAAAAGGTTCAGGCGGCAAAAAAATCTCAAGTCACCGTTGACCGTATAGCGGATCAAACCGATGGTTTGCTCCAAGAGTTCAAGCAGGTGAACAAACAAATTGAATCTCTAAGAGTGTATAACTCGCAACTTGAGCGTCAAATCGTCAGCCAAAAGCGCATGATGGTTGAGCTTGAAGAGTCTATTGAGAATGCTACCGTTATTGAACGTGGTATTTCGCCTCTTATGGCAAATATGCTAGATGCCCTTGAAGACTTTGTTGGTTTAGACATGCCGTTTAAGCTTGAGCGTCGCCAACAGGCAATTGCGGAACTTTATGTCAATCTTGATAGCGCCAAGTTCTCTGCAGCTGAAAAGTTCCGACAGATTCTTGAGGTTTATGATATTGAATCTGACTACAGTCTTTCAATGGAATCTTACACAGATCAGATCGATCTGAATGGTGACGGTTCTTTGGTTGAGGTTCAAATACTAAGAATCGGTCGTGTTGCTTTGACCTATCAAAGCAAAGACAAATCTAAAGTTGGCGTTTGGGACAAAAATTCTAAAAGCTGGCAGCCACTTGGCTCTGAATATCGCCGCGCGGTAGATCAAGCAATCCGCATCGCCGTTAAACTAGCGCCTCAGGATGTTATTGAAGTGCCGATTACAGCTCCGGAGACAGTACAATGAAAACTAAAATGATAAATATTTTCGTAGCATTTTTTGCTGTTGCGGCGCTATCCACCCCGGTGGTAGCGAGTGAAGCAAAAAGCCTTGTAGAACTACTGGACATGATTGAGTCAGCTAAGATTTCAGAAACAGCTGAATCTCGTCAACGAGAAGCTGACTTTTTGAAAGATCAGCGCAAACAGAATCAGTTACTTAAGGGTGCTAAAAATACTAAAGCTGAAGAAGAGCGTCGCTCTGATCGACTAGAGCAAATTATTCGTGATAACGATATTATTTTGGCTGCACTTCGTGAGCAACGTGACAAGCGTCTAGGCTCACTTAAGGAGCTATTCGGTCATCTTACGGGTACAGCGGGTGATTTAAGAGCCAAAATCGATCAGTCGATAGTCAGCACGCAGATTACAGGTCGAACCGAATTTTTAGATGACTTAATTGCAAAAATGAGCAGCGACACCAAGCTTCCATCAATTGAAGATATTGAAAAGCTTTGGTATGAGCAGCAGCGTGAAATGATCGAAAGCGGCCGCGTAGTTAAGTTTAACCGCACGGTGATTTTGGCTAATGGTGAGCCGGCAGAAATGGAAGTTGTTCGTGTAGGTGCTTACAACCTTGTTGCTGACGGCATGTACCTTGAGTACAACCCAGCCTCTGGTCTAGTTTCTGAGTTGACTCGTCAGCCATCAGGGTTCAGCGGTGGTGCTGAAGATCTTCAAGAAGCCACTTCAGGCTTTACCAAGGTTGGCCTAGACCCAACAGGTCCATTTGGCGGTGGTCTTCTAGCAGCATTGATTAACGCGCCAACCCTGATTGAGCGCTGGCACTTCGGTGGCATC
>Ga0213863_10000556_pt1 | contig 28317 bp, 18 predicted proteins | sample PICome_8_FD_160128 | JGI IMG/M metagenome (GOLD analysis project Ga0213863, IMG submission 160128) | Coastal seawater microbial communities near Pivers Island, North Carolina, United States - PICO497 | ecosystem: Environmental > Aquatic > Marine > Coastal | place: USA: North Carolina... | reverse complement strand
AGCGGTGGATTGCCAGTGGCGCAGGTGTCCCAGCGGGCAGGGGATTATCTGCACTGGTCTGGCGACAGCAGCAGTTTGAACTGGTCCCATGGGGCTACTTTATTTAGCCGCCAACTGGTGGATGCCTTTGAATTTATGGCGGGCGCCCCGGCAGAGCTGCCAGAGCCGGTTTCTGAAGGGTTGGATCTGGGCTTTAGTCTGGCCGCGGACAAGCCGGCGTCAACCATTGCACTGGTGGGTGGGCAGGTGGTGACCATGCGCGATGCTAACAATATTCAAGAGGTGATTGAGAACGCTGTGGTGCTGGTGGTGCAAAACCGCATTGTGGCGGTGGGCGAAGCGTCGGAGGTTGAGATTCCGGCCAATGCGGTGCAGGTGGATGTTGCGGGCAAGACCTTGGTGCCGGGCTTGATTGATGCCCATGCCCATGGATCGCAAGCCAGAGCAGAGATTATTCCCCAGCAAAACTGGAAGAACCTCTCTAGCTTGGCCTTTGGTGTCACCACCATTCATGACCCTTCCAATGATAGTTCGGAGATTTTCTCGGCCTCTGAAATGCAGCGGGCGGGCAAGATTTTGGCGCCACGTCTGTTTTCTACGGGCACTATTTTGTACGGAGCCTATTCACCTCGGGTGAACGCTGAGATCAATAGTTACGATGACGCGTTCTTCCATCTTCAGCGCATGAAAGATATGGGTGCGATATCGGTCAAGAGTTACAACCAGCCACGACGAGAGCAGCGTCAGCAGGTGTTGAGTGCAGCGCGAGATCTGGAGTTAATGGTGGTGCCCGAGGGGGGTGGCAAGCTGTATCAGAATATGTCGATGATAGCGGATGGCCATACCACATTGGAGCACTCTCTCAATATTGCCAATGGCTACGACGATCTGACTCAGTTCTGGAGCCAGACTGAGATGGCCTACAATCCCACGTTGGTGGTGTCTTACGGTGGTTTGGAGGGAGAGCGCTATTGGTACGACCGCACCAATGTGTGGGAAAACTCGCGGCTTATGCGCTATGTGCCACGCTATATTGTTGAGCCCAGGTCGATTCGCCGAGTTAAGGCTCCGGATGATCATTACAACCATATCAAGGTCGCCCGCTATGCTAAAACCTTGCGCGATGCTGGCGTACCTGTGCTGATTGGCGCCCATGGCCAGCGTGAGGGCCTCGCAGCGCACTGGGAGATGTGGATGCTGAATCAGGGGGGCTTTACGCCTTGGCAGGCGCTGCGTGCTGCCACTGCTGACGCTGCCAGAGTCATGGGTATGGACAGGGATCTGGGCTCTATTGAAGTGGGCAAGTTGGCGGATATCGCGATTATGGATGGCAATATACTGCAGGATATCCGCCGCTCGGAACTGGTATCTCAGGTGATGATTAATGGACGTCTGTACAACAGCGCCGATATGTCTGAGACCGCCAGCGGCAATGCTTCCGTTGAGCCGCTGTTTTTTCAGCGACTGGAGATCAATGCTATGCCAGCGGCAACAGCCAAGGCGATTGAGGCCAAGGCCAAGCGCCATCACTGGGTGCACTAGAGATCTACAACTACTCGTCACTGCAGGCAATAGTGACAACAAAAAATATAATGAAAAGGGTTAATTCATGAAAAATAATCATTCCAGCGCTTGCGCTAAGATCATGCTGGCGACAATGTTAACCGCCAGTCTATTTCTGGCGGGCTGCACTCCGGCTCCCTCAGATTCAGAGCAAGCCAACGCGCTGTTTGATGAGCTGTTTATGGAGCAATTGCGCGAGAGCCCTGAGTACCTGACATATTTAGGGAAGCGCGATCGATACGATGAATGGGATGACTACTCCCAAGAGGCTGTCGACAAATCTATTGCTATGACCGAAAAGCAATTGGCGCAACTTCAGGCGATTGATACTAGCGCCTTAGATAAGGACACGGCTCTGAGTCACCAGCTGTATACCCAGAGAATGGAAAACGGTTTGGCGGATATTAAGTGGCGTTACCACAGGTATCCAGTGAACCAGATGCGCGGCATGCATGCAGGCATTCCCAGCTTCCTAATCAATCAGCACCTGATCGCCAATATTGATGAGGCACAGGCTTATATCGCCCGTGTTAAGGGCTCGGCCAAGCTATTGGCTGATGTGGTGGTGGATTTGCAGGTGCGGGCGGACAATGGCTCCATTGCACCAGAATTTGCCCTGTCCCACAGTATTCGCGATAGCAAAAATATCATTGCTGGTATTGATGATAACTCTGGATTGGAAAACCCTATTCTCACCGATTTTAAGAAAAAGCTATCGGCTCTGGCGCTGGACGCCGAAGTAGAGACCGATCTGATTGCCCAGTTAAACAGCGGCTTGGCGGAGCAGATGGCGCCGGCTTATCGACAGCTGATAGCTGCTCTGGAGAGCCTGGGGGAGCGGGCTGAGGGCAACCACGGCGTCTGGCGCCTGCCCGATGGCGGCCAGTACTACCAGAATCGTCTGAAGCGTATTACCACCACTGATTTAACGGCAGATCAAATCCATGATCTTGGCTTGGCTGAGGTGGCGCGTATTCAAAGCGAGATGCGTGACATTATGGTTGAGGTGGGCTTTGACGGTGATCTGCAGCAGTTCTTTGCGTTTATGCGCACAGACCCTCAGTTCGACTACGGTGATACGCCAGAGGGCAAGGCGGCCTATTTGGCGGATGCCACTGCAGTGATTGATCATATGCGCACTAGATTGGATGAGTTGTTTTTCACCAAACCAAAGGCGCCAATGATTGTTAAGGCGGTTGAGGCATTTCGTGAAAAATCAGCGGGCCGTGCGTTTTATCAGCGCGCGGCGCCAGATGGTTCCCGCCCTGGCACATACTACGCCAATATGTCCAATATGAAGGATATGCGCAGTTATGACTTGGAGGCACTGGCCTACCATGAGGGCATACCCGGGCACCATATGCAGGGGTCCATCTCTCAGGAGCAGGGTGGACTGCCCATGTTCCGTCGCTACGGCGGCTACACAGCGTATTCAGAAGGCTGGGGGCTATACTCGGAGTTTATTCCCTGGGAGATGGGCTTGTATCAAGACCCTTATTCCAACTTTGGCCGTCTGAGCATGGAGCTGTGGCGGGCATGCCGGTTGGTGGTTGATACAGGTATGCACCACAAGCGCTGGACTCGGGAGCAGGCGATTGATTATCTCAGTGCCAATACCGCCAGCGATCTCAACGCTAATATCAAGGCGATTGAGCGCTATATGGTGATGCCCGGTCAGGCAACGGCCTATAAGATCGGTATGCTGAAGATCCTGGAGTTGCGGGAAAATGCCCGCGAGGCCCTTGGGGATCAATTCGATATCCGTGGCTTTCATGAGGTGGTGCTAAGCAATGGCGCGGTGCCGCTCAATGTTCTTGAGTCTCTGGTGGATGAATGGGTTGCTAGTACAAAGCGCTAGGCTGAATGCCCTGAACGCAGGGATTTAATGCAATAAAAAAGGCAGCCTAGGCTGCCTTTTTTGTGCTTGTTGTTACGCCAGAGTCTATCGCTCTGAGAGCTCTGGGTAGTCGCGAGTATCTTCGCCGGTGTAGCGCTGACGGGGGCGGCCAATACGGTAAGGATGGGTAATCATCTCGTTCCAGTGGCTAATCCAGCCCACGGTGCGACCAGTGGCAAAGATCACGGTAAACATCTCTACCGGAATACCCAGGGCTTTAAGAATAATGCCGGAGTAGAAGTCAACGTTGGGGTAAAGGCGCTTGGAGACAAAGTACTCATCTTCCAGAGCAATCTTCTCCAGCTTCTTGGCCAGACGGAACAATGGGTCATTTTGCAGGCCCAATACCTCAAGTACCTCGTCACAGCTTTCGCGCATAACAGTGGCTCTTGGGTCGTAATTTTTGTAAACCCGGTGACCAAAGCCCATCAGGCGGAATGGGTCACTCTTGTCTTTTGCCTTGGCGATAAACTCTTCGATATTGTCTTCGTGACCAATTTCTTCAAGCATATCCAGCACGGCTTCGTTGGCACCGCCATGAGCAGGCCCCCAAAGTGCCGCGATACCAGCAGCAATACAGGAGAATGGGTTGGCACCTGTGGAACCGGCTAAACGCACGGTTGAGGTGGATGCATTCTGCTCGTGATCCGCATGCAACAGGAAGATACGGTCCATCGCTTTGGCGATAGCTGGCTCTACCTTGTAGGGCTCACAGGGCGTGCCAAACATCATATGCAGAAAGTTCTCGGAGTAAGAGAGGCTGTTGTCTGGATAGATAAAGGGCTGGCCGGTGAAGTGTTTGTGGCACATGGCGGCAATGGTTGGAATTTTTGCAATCAGGCGGTGTGCTGAAATCTTGCGGTGTTTCTCGTCGTTAATGTCCAACGAATCGTGGTAGAATGACGACATGGCACCAACGACGCCGCAGAGCATAGCCATTGGGTGGGCATCGTAACGGAACCCGCTGATAAACTGCTCAACAGAGCGGTTTACCATGGTGTGATATCTGATCGTGTTTTCAAACTCTGCCTTTTGCTCTGCATTGGGCAGTGAGCCCTCCAGCAGCAGGTAGCAGGTTTCTAGATAGTCTGATTTTTCGGCCAGCTGTTCAATTGGGTAGCCCCGGTGCAACAAAATACCTTTGTCGCCGTCGATAAAAGTAATATCGGACTGGCAGGCTGCGGTGGCGGAAAACCCTGGATCATAGGTAAAGAAGCCGTGACTACCCAAGGTGCCGATGTCGATAACATCTTGGCCTCTGGTTCCTTGCAGAACAGGTAATTCGATTGGCGTTTCGCCGTCGATAGTCAGGGTTGCTTTGCGTTCTGTCATGCTACTTCCTCAGGAAAACTGTTGAGATGGGGTCGCTCAGGGAGGTGAATCATAGATGTTCAGACTAAATTGTCAACCAAACTGAACAGTTCTATGGCCTAAATCAGTCTGTAAATGCTGTATATCTTGGCTTTGGGATAGCCGATATTCCCCCTGTTGGTGGGGTGATGTGGCTTTATTGGCGCAGGTCTGGCTGCTGACCGCTAAAAGCGAACCGGGAGTCATTGTTTTTCTTGAGCTTTAACAGGTTTCAGAATTGAACTTGGGACCCTATGTAACTATACTGCCTCGCCATCGAACGGGCTGACTGGCCACCATTCTGATCGGCCCAAGTCTGTTTGGTATTGATAGCTTAATTAAATCCATCTCCGTTGTTGCGGATTATCACAAGGTACTGCCTGTCGTGGACAAAAAAAGACCAGTAAATCTTGATATTGGAACCATAAGGCTTCCAATCACTTCCTATGTTTCAATCTTGCACCGTGTGTCTGGTGTGATTCTGTTTTTTGCATTGGCGATCTTTCTGTGGATGCTCGAGGGCAGCCTAGCATCAGAGCAGAGCTTCAACGAGCTTGGCGCGATGTTAGCCAATCCTATTTGCCAGTTTATTATCTGGGGCAGCCTTGCTGCGCTGGCCTATCATGCTATCGCCGGTATCCGTCATTTGATTATGGATTTCGGTGTTGGTGAAGATTCCTTTTACGCTGGACGCAACAGCGCCTGGGCAGCTGTGGTGCTGTCGGTAGTTGTGATCGCGCTGCTCAATTGGTGGATTCTATAATGGTTACTACAGTTACTAGTCTTGGCCGCAGTGGCCTGTCCGATTGGATGATCCAGCGCATCAGCGCCTGGGTTATGACCGCCTATCTGGTGTTTATTGTTGGCTACTTTTTCAGCAACCCAAATTTAAATTATGCGCAATGGGCAGAACTGAACAGCTCATTGCCAATGCGCATGTTTAGCTTGATCACCATACTCTCTATTGCTGCTCATGCATGGATTGGTATGTGGTGTGTGCTTACCGATTACATTACGGTGCGACTGATTGGGCCAAAGGCCACAGCGATCCGTATCTTTTTTCAGCTAGGCATGATTGCAATTTCCTTGCTCTACGTGATCTGGGCTATCGATATCCTCTGGGGAATTTAAGTAAATGGCTAACATTAGAACGATGAGTTTTGATGCCGTAATCGTCGGTGGTGGCGGTTCTGGCATGCGTGCAGCTTTACAGCTGGCGCAATCCGGTTATAAAACAGCAGTAATTACCAAAGTATTTCCAACTCGCTCCCACACTGTATCTGCCCAGGGCGGTATTACCTGTGCAATTGCCAGTGATGATCCCAACGATCAGTGGCAGTGGCATATGTATGACACTATTAAAGGCTCTGACTATATTGGTGATCAGGAAGCGATTGAATATATGTGCCAGACTGGCCCAGAGGCCATTTTTGAGCTGGAGCATATGGGCTTGCCTTTCTCTCGCACCGAAGAGGGGCGTATTTACCAGCGTCCATTTGGTGGTCAGTCTAAGGACTTTGGCAATGGTGGTCAGGCGGCGCGCACCTGTGCGGCGGCAGATAGAACCGGCCATGCGCTGTTGCACACCCTGTATCAGGGCAACTTGAAAAACGAAACCACATTCCTCAATGAATGGTATGCGGTGGATATTGTGAAGAACGAAGACAACGCAGTTGTTGGTGTTGTGGCGATCAATATCGAGACTGGTGAAACGGTCTATGTAAAATCTAAGGCTACTGTGTTCGCCACGGGCGGAGCAGGGCGTATCTATGCTTCCACTACTAATGCGCATATCTGCACCGGCGACGGCGTAGGTATGGCACTGCGCGCGGGCTTCCCGGTTCAGGATATCGAGATGTGGCAGTTCCACCCAACCGGTATTCACGGTGCAGGCACCCTGGTAACAGAGGGCTGTCGTGGTGAAGGTGGTTATCTTATCAACAAAGATGGCGAGCGCTTTATGGAGCGTTATGCCCCCAATGCTAAAGATCTGGCCGGCCGCGATGTGGTTGCCCGATCAATGGTGCTGGAGATTTTGGAAGGCCGTGGCTGTGGCCCGGACGGGGACCATGTCTACCTGAAGTTGGATCATTTGGGTGAAGAAACCCTAAATGCCAAGCTGCCGGGCATCCTTGAGCTGTCCCGCACCTTTGCCCATGCTGACCCTGTGGTTGAGCCGATTCCTGTGGTGCCTACCTGTCATTATATGATGGGCGGTATTCCCACTAATGTTGACGGCCAGGCGTTGACCATTGATAAAGATGGCAATGATCAGGTGATTGAAGGCTTTTATGCCTGTGGTGAAGCGGCCTGTGTCTCTGTGCACGGCGCCAACCGCCTGGGCGGCAACTCGCTGCTGGATCTGGTGGTGTTTGGCCGGGCTTCCGGTATGTTTATTGAGAAGCAGCTGCGTGAAGGTATTAATCTTAAAGACGCCAGCGAAGCGGATATTGAGCGCGCGATGGAAGGTCTTAACCGCATTAATGACTCTGAAGGCGGTGAAAAGGCATCAGTGCTCCGTGCTGAGCTGCAGACCATTATGCAGAACTACTTCGGTGTATTCCGTCGCGGCGACTTTATGAAAGAGGGCATTGAGAAGCTTAACGCTTTGCGCCCACGCATTGAGAACGTGGTGCTGGAAGACAAGAGTGATACCTTCAATACGGCGCGTATCGAAGCGCTGGAGTTGCAGAACCTGTTTGCCACTGCTGAAGCCACAGCGATTGCCGCTGAAGGCCGCACTGAGAGCCGCGGCGCCCACGCCCGTGAAGACTTCCAGGAGCGCGATGATGAGAACTGGCTGTGCCACTCGGTGTACTTCCCCGAGAGCAAGACTCTGGGCAAGCGCGGTGTGAATTTCACGCTGAAAACCCGCGAATCTTTTGAACCTAAAATCCGTACCTATTAATAGGGGCTGACTAAATTATGTTGAATGTAAGTATTTATCGCTACAACCCAGAAGTGGACTTTGAGCCTTATATGCAGGACTTTCAGGTGGACACCCAGGGCAAAGATGTCATGGTATTGGATGTGCTTGAGAAGCTTAAGACGGAAGATCCAACTCTGACTTTTCGTCGCTCTTGCCGCGAAGGTGTCTGTGGTTCCGATGGTGTTAATATCTCTGGTAAGAACGGCCTGGCCTGTATTACACCGCTGTCAGAGGCGGTTAAGGGCAACAAGCTGGTGATTCGCCCGCTGCCCGGTCTGCCGGTGATTCGTGATCTGGTGATTGATATGAGCCAGTTCTATGCCCAGTACGAGAAGATCCAGCCCTATATGATCAATAACAACCCGGCACCTGCCATTGAGCGACTGCAGTCTCCGGAAGAGCGTGCCAAGCTAGATGGTCTGTACGAATGTATTCTCTGTGCCTGCTGTTCGACAGCTTGCCCATCGTTCTGGTGGAATCCGGATAAGTTTATTGGCCCATCCGGCCTGTTGCAGGCCTACCGCTTTTTGGCGGATAGCCGCGATACGGCCACCGAAGAGCGTCTGGCTAACCTTGACGACCCTTTCAGTGTTTTCCGTTGCCATGGCATTATGAACTGTGTGCAGGTGTGCCCAAAAGGCTTGAACCCAACCAAGGCAATTGGTCATATTCGCAGCATGTTGATCAGAAGTGCCACTTAAATGCTAAATTAGCCTTGATTGCTAGGCTAAAAGCCCTCAAACGGCCAGTTTTTACTGGCCGTTTTGCTAAATGCAGTTTAGAATACGCGCGTCAAAATTTTGCCTAAAACACAGTATTTATACGGGAATAAGAGTAATGCCTGATGGCTTAATGGAGCAATTTTTGCGCTCCTCCCACTTTTCCGGTGGAAACGCGGCGTACATTGAAGAACTCTACGAGACTTATTTGCACGAGCCCAACAGCGTGCCAGAGGAGTGGAGCAGCTTTTTCGACTCTCTCCCCCGCACCAATGGCTCTGTCACTCCCGATATTTCCCACGCCACCATTATTCAGCACTTTGAACTTCTAGGCCGACGCCAAGCGCGTCCAACTCCAGCTCCGGGCTCTGGTGGTATTCACCTTGAGCACGAGCGCAAGCAAGTTAAAGTTGTTCAGCTGATTAGTTCTTACCGCTTCCGTGGTCATCAAAAAGCCAATTTGGATCCGCTGAGCATTATGCAGCGGGAAGATGTGCCGGATCTGCATCTGCACTTCCATGGCCTGACCCCAGCGGATCTGGATACGACTTTCCAGACCAGCCCGCTTTATATGGGTAAGCCCGAGGCGACTCTGCGTGAGATCGTTGAGACTCTGGAAGAGACTTACTGCGGCCACTTAGGTCCTGAGTTTATGCATATCACCAGCTTTACTGAGAAGCAGTGGCTGGCCCAGCGCTTTGAATCTGTGCGTTCCAAGCCTACCTATGGTGATGAGGCGCGTATCGACGTGCTTAGCCGCCTGACCGCAGCCGAGGGCTTAGAAAAGCATCTGGACTCCAAATACCCTGGTACCAAGCGTTTTGGTCTTGAGGGTGGTGAGAGCCTGATTCCATTGCTGGACTGCCTGGTGCGCCGCTCTGGGGAATATGGCTGCAAAGAAATTGTGATGGCCATGGCCCACCGTGGCCGGCTAAATGTTCTGGTAAATATTCTCGGCAAAAACCCCTCAGAACTGTTTGAAGAATTTGAAGGCAAGCGCCTGGTTAATACCAGTGGCGACGTAAAGTACCATCAGGGCTTTTCATCCAATGTGATGACCCCTGGTGGTGAAGTGCATATGGCGCTGGGCTTTAACCCGTCGCACTTGGAAATTTCCTGCCCTGTGGTGATTGGCTCTGGCCGCGCCCGACAGGACCGTCGCGATGATGCCAGCGGTGAAAAGGTTGTGCCTATACTGATGCACGGCGATGCGGCATTTGCCGGTCAGGGGGTCGTGATGGAGACTTTCCAGCTGTCCCAGACCCGCGCTTACAAAACCGGCGGCACCATCCATATTGTCATTAACAATCAGGTTGGCTTTACCACTAGCCGCCAAGACGATGCCCGCTCCACCGAATACTGTACCGATATTGCCAAGATGGTTGGCGCGCCGATTCTGCATGTGAATGGCGATAACCCAGATGCGGTGATGTTTGCTGCTATGTTGGCGATGGATTATCGCTACGAGTTTGGCAAAGATGTGGTGATTGATCTGGTTTGCTACCGTCGTCGCGGGCACAACGAGACCGATGAGCCGTCATCGACACAGCCACTGATGTATGAGGTTATTCGCAAGCATTCCACCACCAGAACCCTGTATGCCCAGAAGTTGGTATCCGAAGGTGTGCTGCAGCAGGATCAGGCCAATGAAATGGCCAATGAGTACCGCAGCAGCCTGGACAAAGGGGAATTTGTGGTGCACAACCTGGTGCGCGAACCGGATACTGGCCTGTTTGTTAATTGGGAACCTTATCTGGGCCATGACTGGCGCACGCCAGCCAATACAGGTATCGACCTAAAGGTATTGCAGGATGTGGCGGCGCGTATTACGTCGATTCCCGATGGAATTCAGGTGCAGCGACAGGTTGCCAAAATTTATGATGATCGCCGCAAGATGGCTGGCGGTGCGCTGCCCCTGAACTGGGGTATGGCTGAGTTACTGGCCTATGGCACTCTGCTGGATGAAGGCTATCCGATCCGTATTACCGGTCAGGATGTCCGTCGCGGCACATTCTCCCATCGCCATGCAGTGGTACTCAATCAGAAAGATGGCGAAGCCTATCTGCCTCTAGCGAATATGGCCGAGGATCAGCCGCGCTTTGATATCTACGATTCTGTGTTGTCGGAAGAGGCAGTGCTGGCCTTTGAATATGGCTACGCCACCACAGCCCCGAAAGGGCTAATTATTTGGGAAGCCCAGTTTGGTGACTTTGCCAATGGTGCTCAGGTGGTGATTGATCAGTTTATTGCCAGTGGTGAGCACAAGTGGGCGCGCCTTTCTGGCCTGACTATGATGCTGCCCCACGGATTTGAAGGGCAGGGGCCGGAGCACTCCTCTGCGCGTCTGGAGCGTTTTCTGCAACTCTGTGCTGAGCACAATATGCAGGTGGTGATTCCAACCACGCCGGCACAGATTTTCCATCTGCTGCGTCGCCAGGCTATTCGCCCGATGCGCCGTCCGCTGGTGATTATGAGCCCTAAATGGATTCTCCGTCATAAGTTGGCTACCTCTTCTCTGGAAGATCTAGCCAATGGTCAGTTCCACGATGTTATCGATGACAGTATCGGCCCGGCCAAAGCTCGCCGTGTGGTGCTTTGTTCCGGTAAGGTTTATTACCATCTGCTGGAAGAGCGCATGGAGCGCGGCATTGAAGATATAGCGCTGGTTCGACTGGAGCAGCTGTACCCATTCCCGGACGATGAGTTGGAAGAAATTCTGGGCGCGTACAGCAATATCGAAAGTATTGTCTGGTGCCAGGAAGAGCCTATGAACCAGGGCGCCTGGTATAGCAGTCAGCACCATATGAAGCGGGCTCTGCAAAAGTTACACCCACAGTTACACCTTAGCTATGTCGGCCGTGAGAGCTCTGCGGCACCGGCAAGCGGTTATATGTCTGTTCATTTAGAAGAGCAGAAAGTATTTATAGATCAAGCACTCACAATCGACTCTTAAATTAGGAAAAGATTAATGGCCATTGAAATTAAGGCACCCACCTACCCAGAATCTGTGCAAGAAGGCACGTTGGCGACCTGGCACAAGAATGTCGGCGATCAAGTCTCAAGAGATGAACTGATTGTCGATATTGAAACCGACAAAGTTGTGCTCGAAGTTGTGGCACCGGCCAGCGGCACCTTGACGGAAATCCTTAAGCAGCAGGACGACATTGTGGTGAGCAATGAAGTTATTGCGCGTATTGAAGAGGGTGCAGCAGCTGCACCAACAGCCTCTGCCCCAGCGGCGAAGGAAGAAGCGGATATTCAGGTGGCAGAAGCACTGGTTAACCCGGCGGCCAAAAAATTGGCGGATGAGCGCGGCATTGATCTGTCTCAGGTGGCTGGCACAGGCAAAGGTGGCAGAATAACCAAAGAAGACGTGGTTAATTTCACGCCTGCTGCTGCACCGGCGCCAACAGCAGCACCAGCTGTGGCGGCTGAAGAAGCTATGCCTGCCGGTGAGCGGGTTGAGCGGCGTGTGGCTATGACCAGAATGCGTACTCGTATTGCTGAGCGTCTGCTGGATGTGACTCAGACTACAGCGTCGTTGACCACCTTTAATGAAGTGGATATGTCAGCTCTGATGGGACTGCGCAAACAGTACCAGGACGAATTTACCAAGACCCACAATGGCACCAGACTGGGCTTTATGGGTTTCTTTGTAAAGGCAGCGGTAGAGGCGTTAAAACGCTTCCCCCTGGTCAATGCCTCTATTGATGGCACTGATATTGTCTACCACGGTTTTCAGGATATTGGTGTGGCTGTATCCACCGATCGTGGCCTGGTGGTTCCAGTATTGCGCAATGCGGAGAATATGAGCATTGCTACGGTTGAGAACAGCATTGGTGACTACGCGGGCAAGGCTCGTGATGGCAAGTTGAGCATTGAAGAGATGACCGGCGGTACATTCACTATTACTAACGGTGGCGTCTATGGGTCATTGCTTTCAACCCCCATTATTAACCCACCCCAGACTGCTATTCTGGGTATGCACAGCATTCAGCAGCGTCCGGTAGCAGTTAATGGTCAGGTCGAGATTCGCCCAATGATGTATCTGGCGCTGTCCTATGATCACCGACTGATTGATGGCAAGGAAGCAGTACAATTTTTGGTGGCGATTAAGCAGTTAATCGAAGATCCAGCCAAGATTTTACTTGAAATTTAAGACGTAAGTTATTGATAAATAGGTATTTAGATGTCAGATAAATATGATGTTGTGGTAATTGGTAGTGGTCCTGCTGGCTATGTAGCCGCGATTCGCGCTGCCCAGCTGGGGCTTAAAACTGCCTGTATTGAGAAGTGGCAGAATGATGAAGGCAAGGGCGTTAATGGCGGTACCTGCCTAAATGTAGGCTGTATTCCCTCCAAAGCGTTGCTGGATAGCTCTTACAAGTACCATGAAGCCAAGGAAGACCTGGGTATTCACGGTATCAGTACCAAAGGTGTGGCTATGGACATTCCTGCCATGCTGGCGCGCAAAAACAAAATTATTAACCAGCTGACTGGTGGTATTGCCGGTCTGTTTAAAGCCAATGGCGTAACTGCGCTGTATGGCACAGGCAAGCTGTTAGCGGGCAAAAAAGTTGAGCTGACGGCTAATGACGGCACTGTATCTGTGATTGAAGCGGGCAATGTGATTCTGGCTTCTGGTTCGCTGCCGATCGATATTCCTGTAGCCAAGGTTGATGGCGACCTGATTGTTGATTCCACCGGTGCCCTTGAGATTGGTGAAGTACCCAAGCGTTTAGGTGTGATTGGCGCTGGCGTGATTGGCCTAGAGCTGGGTTCTGTTTGGAACCGCCTGGGTTCAGAGGTGGTTCTGTTGGAGGCTATGGAAGACTTCCTGGCCATTATGGACAAAGCGGTTGCCAAAGAATCCAAGAAGATCTTTACCAAGCAGGGTCTGGATATTCGTCTGGGTGCCCGAGTAACTGGCACAGAGATTGTAAAGGGTGCCGTTGAAGTGACCTTTATGACTGCCGATGGCTCTGAGCACAAAGAAACCTTCGATAAGTTGATTGTCTGTGTGGGCCGCCGTGCCTTTACTGACGGCCTGCTGGCGGACGATAGCGGTGTGCAACTGGACGAGCGCGGCACAGTGTTTGTTAATGACCAATGTGCTACCAATGTTGCCGGCGTTTATGCCATTGGCGACCTGGTGCGCGGGCCCATGTTGGCTCACAAAGGGTCAGAAGAGGGCGTTATGGTTGCCGAGATTATCGCCGGCCACAAGGCTCAGATGAACTATGACATTGTGCCCAATGTGATCTACACCCACCCAGAGGTTGCCTCTGTGGGGCAGACCGAAGAACAGATTAAAGCCGCGGGCGAGCCCTACAACGTAGGTGTGTTCCCGTTTGCAGCCAGTGGCCGCGCTATGGCCGCCAACGATACCGATGGAATGGTAAAAATTATCGCCCATGCTGATACAGACCGCATTCTGGGTTGCCATATTGTTGGCCCCAGCGCTGCGGACCTGGTTCAGCAGGTAGCGATTGCAATGGAGTTTGGATCCAGCGCAGAAGACTTAGGTATGACCGTGTTTGGTCACCCGACTCTGTCGGAAACTGTTCACGAAGCAGCGCTAGCTGTGAATGGCGCTGCTATTCATATCGCTAACCGCAAGCGTCGCTAAGCCCAGTTAACAATACCTTTTAACCCCCGGGCGCAAGCTCGGGGACACATCCATCCGAAACATTTAACGGGAAGATAAGTATGAACCTGCACGAATATCAGGGTAAGCAGCTATTTGCTGAGTACGGTCTGCCAGTATCAAAGGGCATTGCTGCAGAGACCGCGCAAGATGCTGCGGCTGCTGCCGATACCATTGGCGGTGACAAGTGGGTTGTAAAGGCTCAGGTCCACGCTGGTGGCCGAGGCAAAGCTGGTGGCGTAAAGCTGGTTAGCTCCAAAGCCGAAATCGAAGAGTTTGCCAACCACTGGTTGGGCAAAAACCTGGTGACCTACCAGACAGATGCCAATGGTCAGCCGGTTAGCCGTATTCTGGTTGAGACCTGCACCGATATTGACCAAGAGCTGTATCTGGGCGCTGTGGTCGATCGCGCGACTCGTCGAATTATCTTTATGGCCTCCACCGAAGGCGGTGTTGAGATCGAGAAGGTTGCAGAAGAGACTCCCGAAAAAATTCTAAAGGCGATTATCGACCCTCTGACAGGCGCACAGCCTTACCAGGGCCGTGATTTGGCCTTTAAACTGGGCCTTAAAGGGGTTCAGATTAAGCAGTTTGTGCAGATCTTTATGGGTCTGGCCAAGATGTTTAAAGAGAAAGACTTGGAGCTGTTGGAGATTAACCCACTGGTTATTACCGACGAAGGCAATCTGCACTGTCTGGATGCCAAGGTGATTATCGATGGCAACGCGCTGTACCGTCAGCCCGCTATCAAAGCTATGCATGATCCCTCGCAGGAAGATGCTCGCGAAGCTCATGCGGCCTCATTTGAGCTGAACTATGTGGCTCTGGACGGCAATATTGGCTGTATGGTCAACGGCGCTGGCCTGGCTATGGGTACTATGGATATTGTGCACCTGCACGGTGGTTCTCCCGCTAACTTCCTCGATGTAGGCGGCGGCGCAACCAAAGAGCGAGTGGTTGAAGCCTTTAAAATTATTCTCTCTGACAGCAATGTTAAAGCGGTACTGATCAATATCTTTGGAGGTATTGTGCGCTGTGACCTGATCGCCGATGGTGTGATTGGTGCAGTTGAGGAAGTGGGCGTGAAGATTCCAGTGGTTGTTCGCCTTGAGGGCAACAATGCTGAACTGGGTACTAAAAAACTGGCCGAATCTGGTTTGGCTATTATTGCTGCAACCAGCTTGACGGATGCCGCGCAACAAGCTGTTAAAGCCGCAGGAGGTAACTAATATGTCTATCTTAATCAATGCTGACACTAAGGTTATCTGTCAGGGTTTTACGGGCGGGCAGGGTACCTTCCACTCTGAGCAAGCGCTTGAGTACGGTACTAAAATGGTTGGTGGTGTAACCCCAGGTAAGGGCGGCACTGAGCATCTGGGTCTGCCGGTATTTAATACTGTTGCAGAGGCTGTGGAAGCCACAGGCGCAGAGGCCTCGGTTATATATGTTCCTGCACCATTTTGTAAAGATTCTATTCTTGAAGCGGCTAACGCTGGCTTGAAACTGGTTGTCTGTATTACTGAGGGCATTCCTACTCAGGATATGCTGGATTGTAAGGTTGTTTGCGACACTTTGGGCGTGCGTCTGATTGGACCCAACTGCCCGGGCGTTATCACTCCAGGCGAATGTAAGATCGGTATTATGCCAGGTCATATTCACTTGCCCGGTAAGGTCGGCATCGTTTCTCGTTCAGGTACTCTGACTTACGAAGCGGTTAAGCAGACTACTGACTATGGTTTTGGCCAGTCTACTTGCGTAGGTATTGGCGGCGACCCGATTCCTGGTTCTAGCTTTATCGATATTCTTGAGCTGTTTGAGAAAGACCCAGCTACCGAGGCCATTGTTATGATCGGTGAGATTGGCGGTACGGCGGAAGAAGAAGCAGCGGCTTATATTAAAGCCAATGTCACCAAGCCTGTTGTGTCTTATATTGCTGGTGTTACTGCACCTGCTGGTAAGCGTATGGGCCATGCTGGTGCGATTGTTTCTGGTGGTAAAGGTACTGCAGATGAGAAGTTTGCGGCGCTGGAAGATGCTGGTGTTAAGACGGTTCGCAGCCTGGCTGATATTGGGGCTGGCTTGAAAGAGATTACTGGTTGGTAAGTTCTTTAAGGCAATTTAAAGAAGCGGCTTTCGGGCCGCTTTTTTTATGTCTTGGGTTTTGTGCGGCGGTTGTTGTAGCCATGCTGGTATCTTGAGGGTGGGGGAGTGGTATCTCCCTAGTTGGTGCCGAGCCCCCATAGTCCCCGCCAGTGCCCTTGCGATCGGTCCCATGGGTGCAGGTATTTTCAGCGTTCAGACAACTCGCTTCGCTCAGACAAGTCTTCTCTCAATCTGAAAATACCTGCACCCATAAGCGGGCCCTGACTGATCGCAAGGACACTGGCAGGGACTATTTGAATTATCTACTTTTGCTGATTTTGTTTTGTTGGAAGTTTAAAGAGGAGCTTGGTTGGAATGGGGCCGGGGCGTTATGGTCGAGCATTCTGGGGAGATGTTTTAATTTCTAATACCTGTGTATTTATTTGCCAACCCATAAACCATAAGTCCCGCCAGCAAAATACTAGCCCCATAGGTCAACGGTGTATTTACCATCTCGTGGGCCTGCTGCGCCTGCGCTAAAAAGTCCATTTCCCATAGTGCGGCCAGATAGTTGGTTAGATAGCCAAAGGCAAAACCCACTACCACAACACTGAGCAGGTAGATTGCTAGCGTGCGGTTGCCCAGTTCGGTTTTTACCAGGCCCATAGTCGCTATATTGGTGGCGGGGCCCACCAGCATAAATACCAGCGTCGCGCCCGGTGATACGCCGGAAAACAATAAGCCCGCTGCAATGGGTGTGGAGGCGGTGGCGCAGATATACATGGGTACACCTACCAGCGCCATGACCACAAAGGCTAGCAAGCCATCGCCCCATTGCAGGAGGAATTCATTGGGTACATAGGTTTTTATTACTGCGGCAAAGCCCAGTCCAATCACTAGCCATAGGGCGATATCTCTCACCAGATCTATGTAGGTAAAGCGCAGGCCTGCTAGCAGCTTATCCGCTGCTGTGGGTTGCTTTACAGCTGGTTGTTCAGTGCTGCAGCAGGGCTCTGGCTCTGGGGTTTTGCTGGCACAGCAGGATTCTGAGGGCTGTTGGCTGGCGCTGTTGGGAATGCTGTTCTCTGTGCCGACTAATAAACCTGCGGTTATGGCGCTGGTGATAGCGGCGATGGGCCTAATAATGGCCATAAAGGGCCCCAGCATGGCGTAGGAGATTGAGATGGAGTCTACGCCAGTCTCCGGTGTTGAAATCAGGAATGAGGTGGTGGCAGCTTTGGAGGCACCGCTGCGGCGCAGGCCTAGGGCGGCGGGAATAACGCCGCAGGAGCACAGGGGTAGCGGGGCACCAAATAGGGCGGCTTTGACTGTGGCCATGGACCCGGGCTGGCCCAGATGCTCGGCCATCAGTTGGCTTGGGACCAGCACTTTCACAATACCGGCCACGGTCAGGCCGAGCATTAGCCAGGGGGCTGATTCCATAAATAGGGCGATAAAGTTATCGATGAGTAGCATGGTTTGGTCCTAGCTGGCTCGGTCTTTCAGGGGACAAGGGTAGCAGAATAGCGGGTAAATCGGTGGTTTTGGTCTGAATTTTTGTTCTTTGCAGGCCTGTATTTTGCACGGGCTGGGTAAGGCCCTCTTACCCAGCCCTAATCGAAAAAAAGGCCATATTCTAGCCGCTGGCAGCTGCAGTAAAATGCAGGGCGCTATCAGTCTCCATCGGCTTACCAAACAGTGCTCGCTCTTTGCGCAAATTCTGGCTATTGACCCAGGGGGCCTGGTCACCCTGTCGGGGCTGCAGGTGCATACTGCGCTGCATATAGCCCGCTGGGAAGTCGGCTATCCAGTCTTTTGTGGGCATATCTTTTAGTGATTCTGGTACCACAGGCACCATTTTGGTGGTCTGGGTGTTGCTCATATGGTTTAGCGCTCGGCACACCCATTCAGCGGACAGGTCGGCGCGTAATGTCCAGGACGCATTAATATAGCCGAACACACTGACCATGTTGGGTACATCGGAAACCATTAGCCCTTTATATGTTGTCTTGGTAGAGAAGTCGATAGCTTCGCCATCCACGGTAAATGTGGCTCCGCCCATCACCAATAGTCTCAAGCCGGTGGCACTGACAATAATATCTGCCTCCAGATGCTCGCCGGTTTCCAGTTCGATGCCGGTCTTGGTAAAGCGCTTGATATGCTCTGTAACCACATTGGCGCTGCCACTGTTGATGGCATTGAACATATCTTCATCGGGCACCAGACAGAGTCTTTGATCCCAGGGGAAATACCTGGGGGTAAAGTGCTTATCCACATCGTAGCCTTTGCCAAGCTTCTTGCGCACCTGGCCAATAAAGAACTTTTTGGCGACGTTGGGGAAGGCTTGAGACTGCTTAAATAGAACTTCCTGAAACAGGACATTTCTGGCTCGGGTGATGGTATAGGCCCAGCTTGAGGGCAGTATTTTGCGCAGGCCGTTGGCAAACCAATCTTCGGAGGGGCGGCTAACCACATAGGTGGGCGAGCGCTGGAGCATGGTGACCTGCTTGGCTTTGTCGGTCATGGCGGGCAACAGCGTCATAGCGGTGGCGCCGGAGCCAACAATCACTACGCGTTTGTCTTGATAGTCCAGGTCTTTGGGCCAGAACTGTGGGTGAACAAGCTTGCCTTTATAGGCATCCACTTCGGGAAACTGAGGATCATGGGGCTGATCGTAGTTGTAGTAGCCGGCACACATATAGAGAAAGTTGCAGGTCATTTGCACCAGCGCATCGCTATTATCTTTGCGTATATCCAATGTCCACAAGGACTGCTTTGAGCACCAGCTGGCGCTAATTAACCGGTGGCCATAGCGAATATGCTGCTCGATATTATTCTCTGCCGCAGTCTCGCGCACATATTTGAGAATAGCGGGGCCGTCGGCAATTGCTTTTTTGCTTTCCCAGGGCTTAAAGCTATAGCCCAGAGTGTGCATATCACTGTCGCTGCGGATGCCGGGGTAGCGGAACAGGTCCCAGGTACCGCCCATAGCCTGGCGTGACTCCAGCAGCAGATAACTGCGATCCGGACATTTGTCGCTCAGGTGGTATGCAGCACCAATACCAGTTAGGCCGGCGCCTACAATAATAACGTCTCTGTGTTCCATGCTTATGCGGTCCCTTTGACGGTCTCTTGGCTGCTTTCCACGGGCATGCCTTTTATGGGCTTTTTATTGCGCAGCAAGGTCAGGGGTAGAGTGAATAATGGAAACAGACTCTCATAGTGCATGGGGGTCAGGCGCTGGCATAGGTCCATTAGCTTGGCATCTGTGCCGACCAAAATACGGCTGCGGTTTTTGCGCACGCCGTTAAGAATAATCTGCGAAGCGCGGCTGGCATGCATGCCATTATTGCGGAAGAAAGCAGCCAGTTCTTCCTGGCTATTGCCAAGTCCCATTACTTTGCCCACCAGGCGCTCCATGGAGCTGGCAGATTCTTCGCTTTTGTTCATGCGCGCATTGGTAACAATATTGGTGCCAATATGGCCTGGATGCACGCAGTGGATCTGCACATTACTGCCTTTCATTTCTTTGGCTAGGCACTCGGTAAAGCCACGCACGGCAAATTTGGCGGTGTGGTAGACCGACTGTCGCTCAAGGACAATCATGCCAAAGATAGAAGAGGTATTGATCAGGGCGGCCTCTGGACGAGTTTTTAAATGGGGCAAAAAGGCGCGACTGGCGTTGATAACAGCCTGCAGGTTGATATTAAACACCCAGTCCCAGTCATCCTCAGAGAGGTCGTCAAAGGTTGAATCAACGGTTACCCCGGCATTGTTAAATACCAGATCAACGGCGCCATGCTGAGCAATCACTTGCTCGGGCAATGCTTCAATCGCGGCTTTATCGGCCACGTCCAGAATATGGCTGCTGACCTTTACATTGTATTCTGCGAGCATGGCCACAGTTTCAGCGAGGGTGGTTTGGTTTATCTCGCAGGCGGCTATATTGGCCCCAGCTTTGGCTAGCAGTATGGCTAAATAGCGCCCCATGCCTGAGCCTGCGCCAGTAATCACTGCAACTTTGTTGGAGAAGTCTTTCATTGGATTTGTCCCTGTTTTTATTATTTCGATGTCTTTTGCACTGGGACCATACATTGGACCCTAGAGCAGCATCGTTTTTTCTATCCTACTACAATTGAATAACTCTGACTGAGAATCTTATTGACTGCGGGGTCAGGGTGGAATTGATATCAAGATCCTTTGTTTGGCTGCTCTCGTTAACAATAACAGGCTGGTAGGCTGCCCTGAGTGGGCGGGAGTTGGCGCTCGAGCATACTATCTAAAATTCCGCGATTTGATCTCCACGCCATCAGTGCTTTGCTTATCGATGCGGGATAGCAATTCAGAGCAATCCGTCAATTCTTGGGCAATCACATGCACCACGGCGCCGTCGGTTTCTACCACACCTTTGACCATAAGCAGCTGGGCTTTTAATAATGCTTGCCGGCAGTTTTTCTGTACGTTTTGCCAGACCACCACATTGCTGTTGCCGGTCTCATCTTCCAGGGTTAAAAACACTACGCCGGAGGCGGTGCCCGGGCGCTGCTTGCCGGTCACTAATCCGGCGATACGCACAAAGCGGCGGTGGCCCAGTTCGGCTAAATCTGTATGGCGTTTGCACTGGCGGAAAATGGGAAACTGTTCTCTGAGTAATTCCATGGGGTGGCGGCCCAGAGATAATCCGGTGTGGCTGTAATCGGCATAGAGGTTTTCGGTTTCGCTGGGGGTTTGCAAGCGGACCTGCTCTGGCTCGGGTTGCTGTAATAGGCTGGCGCTGCTGTCGATTACCAGTGCCTGCCAATGGGCTTGGCGGCGGTTTTCGGTGAGAGATTTTAGGGCGCCGGCGCTGCTGAGCTGACTGAGTTCGGCCCGGGATAGGTTGGTGCTGTTGGTGAGTTGGGCGATGGTTTTAAACTGGCGGTGGCTGTTAATTATTTTCTCGGCTGTGCTAAAGGCTAAGCCTTTGATCAGCCGCAAGCCGAGTCTCAGGGTTGGTTTGTTGCTGTCGCCTTCTAGGCTGTGATCCCATTGGCTGTAGAGCACATCTATGGGCTGGACTTTTATATTGTGGCGCTGGGCGTCCTGTACTAGCTGGGAGGGAGAGTAAAAACCCATGGGTTGGCTGTTTAAAAGGGCGCAGCAAAAGGCAGCGGGATAATGGCATTTTAGCCAGGCGGATACATAGGCGAGCAGAGCAAAGCTGGCGGAGTGGGACTCGGGGAAGCCGTAGACCCCAAAGCCCTGTATCTGGCGAAACAGCCGTTCGGCAAAGTCTAGGTCATAGCCTCTGGCCAGCATGCCGTCGATAAGTTTTTGTTTAAAGCCGAGCAGTTCATTGTTGCGCTGGGAGTTTTTGCTCCAGCTGGCCATGGCCCGGCGCAGTTGGTCGGCTTGACCGCCACTAAAACCTGCGGCGACCATGGCCAGCCGAATCACCTGTTCCTGGAAAACAGGAATACCCAGGGTGTGCTCTAGCACGGCTTTGATTTCTGGGTGGGGGTAGCTGACCTGCTCTAAACCCTGGCGGCGTTTTAGGTAGGGGTGCACCATGCCGCCCTGTATGGGGCCGGGGCGCACTATGGCAATTTCAATTACCAGATCATAAAAGCAGCGGGGTTTGAGCCTGGGCAGCATGGCCATCTGGGCTCGGGATTCAATTTGAAATACGCCAGCGCTATCTGCCTGACACAGCATATCGTAGGTGGCGCTGTCTTCTTTGGGGATAGCCTGCATACAGAGGTCGACACCCTGATGGCCGCGAATAAGATCAAAGCAGCGATGGATGGCAGTGAGCATGCCCAGAGCCAGAATATCGATTTTTAGCAGGCCCAGTGCTTCTATATCTTCTTTGTCCCACTGGATTACGGTGCGGTCGGGCATGCTGGCATTCTCTACCGGTACCAGGGTGCTGACGGGACTTTTGGTGATAATAAAGCCCCCCACATGCTGGGAGAGGTGGCGGGGGAAGCCGAGTATTTCTTGCAAGAGGTTGTAAAAATGTTCAGCCATGGTGCCTCTGGCGCCGGCTTTTTCAAACTGCGCCTGTAGGTCACTGCTGCGGTCCCACCAGGAGAGGGATTGACTGAGTTGCTCTATAAATAGTGGGTCTAGGCCCAGGGCTTTGCCTACATCGCGAATAGCACTGCGGGGTCTGTAGGTGATAACAGTGGCGGCCAGTGCGGCGCGCTCGCGACCGTAGCGCTGGTAAATGTATTGAATCACTTCTTCCCGGCGCTCGTGCTCAAAGTCCACATCTATATCTGGGGGTTCATTGCGCTCGGTGGAGATAAAGCGCTCAAATAATAATGACACCTGATCTGGATTTACTTCGGTGATAAACAGGCAGTAACAGACCACGGAGTTGGCGGCGGAGCCGCGGCCCTGACAGAGAATATGGCGGCTGCGGGCAAAGGCGACCAGATCGTGCACTGTGAGGAAATAACATTCGTATTGCAGCTCGGCAATAACTTTAAGCTCGTATTCAATCTGCTGGCGAACAGTTGCTGAGGGGCCTTGGGGCCAGCGTTTTTCTATTCCTTGCTCGGTTAAATACCGCAGTTGCTCGGCCGGAGTTAGATGCTGGGGTACCACATCAGCTGGGTATTCGTAGCGCAACTCCTCTAGGCTGAAGTCACAGCGTTGGGCGATATTAATGGTTTCTGCTAACAGGGCGGCGGGGTAGAGTTTTTCAAGATGGGGCAGGCTACGCAGGCGGCGCTCAGCGTTGGAAAAACGGCGATCCCCCAGTTCCATTACGGAGCAGCTATGGCGAATGGCGGTTAAGCAGTCTTGCAACATTCGGCGCTCTTTGCTGTGCATATGCACATCGCCGCAGGCGACCATGGGCAGTTGCCAGAGGGCGGCGAGATTGCGGTAATAATAATACTGATAGGTTTCATTGCCATCGAGAAGGTGCTGGACACCAATCCATAGGCGCTGTTTAAACCAGTAGCTCAGGCGCTCGCCCACCTCATGGTCTGGCGCCAGATCGCCGCTGGGCAGCCAGATTAATAAGCTGTTGGGCAGGTTGCCGCTGAGGTCTGTCCATTTTAATTGGTACTCGCCTTTGCTGCTGCGCCTGCGGGCTGTTGTAATTAATGCGGAGAGCTCGGCATAGGACTGGCGGTTGCTGACCAGAATAATTAGACGCTGGCCCTCTAGGCTAAATTCGCTGCCAACAATTAGCTGCAGGCCGCAATCTTGGGCTGCTACATGGGCTTTTACTACACCTGCAAGGGAGCATTCGTCAGTGATTGCCAGCGCGCGGTAGTCAAGCGCACTGGCAGTGCGGACTAATTCTTGAGGGTGGGAAGCCCCGCGCAGAAACGTAAAGTTGCTGACGCAATGAAGTTCGGCATAGGCCATAAGGTATACAACTGCTATTGAAAATAAATACTGTATATATATACAGTATAAGCGCAGTTCTGTCGTATTTCCACAAAGATATTTCTATTGAGTCTTGCTATGCAGGGCTATTGGTAATCCATACTGTTTGGTAGGGCTGCATGGGCAGCTGAAGATTGGGCCTGCAGGGTTGCCCGCTGATAAGATCTTGCCACTGTTCATTGTCGATCAAATTAATATCGGTCAGAGATAAATGCTGCACCTGATTGCTGATATTGCTGATGCAAAAAATACTCTGCTGACGATCCAAGCTCTGGCGCCAAAAGCCAAATAGCTGGTCGCCCAGATGCAAGGTGAACTGGGTGGCATTAGGATGGAAGGCGCTTTGACGACGGCGTATCTTAAGTAGCTGCTTAAGCTGGTTATAGACCTGGTGGTGACTACTGCCTTGATCGGCGAGCTCGGTTTCGAGTTTTTGGTAGTCCCACTGGTGTCGATTAATCGCCCGGTTATGACCGCTGTTTTCGACTCGCTGATGGTCATTGCGAGTGCCCACTAGGCTGTGAATATAGAGGGCTGGAATACCTTCCAGTGCCAGCATAACGGCATGAGCACAGATAAAACGCTGTAATCCTAGATCGTCCGCGCCCTGCACTGTGCCCTGCAGGGCATCAAATAATGAGATATTAATTTCATAGGGTTTGCTGCCGCCATCGTCCAGTGCGCGCCAGGACACATGGCCGCCAAAACCCTGCATGGTGGTGACCAATATATTGATCTCTGAATCGCTGAGCAGACCCTCAGCCGGTCTTAAACCTATGCCGTCGTGGGAGGCGACAAAATTAAAGTAGGTGGTGCCATTGCGCGCTGGCGGCATGCTCATCATCCATTGCTTGAGATAGACGCAGTTGCCGGTAACCAGGCTGTTGACCAGCAGAGGCGGCAATGAAAAGTTATAGACAGAATGGGCCTCGTCGGCATTGCCAAAGTAACTGAGGTTTTCCCGGTTGGGGATATTGGTTTCAGTAATGATAATGGCGTCGTGCTGGGCCTGTTCGATCAGGGTTCGAAAGAGGCGTACCATTTCATGGGTCTGAGGCAGGTTCAGGCAGTTGGTGCCGAGCTCTTTCCACAGAAAGGCAATGGCGTCGAGGCGGAAAATGCGCACGCCATTGTCCAGATACTGTTTAATAATACTAACAAACTGTTTAAGCACCTCTGGATTGCGAAAGTTCAAATCGACTTGGTCATGGCTAAAGGTGCACCAGACATATTGGATGCCGGTGGAGGTCTCGACTGCCCGCAGCAGATCATTGGTCCGGGGGCGCACCACGGCGCTTAGATCATCCTCTGGGCTGGCGGTATAAAAGAAATTATGGCCTGGGTCGCGACCCTGTTTAAAGTTTTCAAACCAGGGGCTGCGGGCAGAGCAGTGGTTTACTACTAGGTCTGCCATTAACGAGTAGTTGCTGGCGATGGTATTGATATGACTCCAGTCACCTAGAGATTCGTTGACGCTGGAATAGTCTAGTACCGAAAAACCGTCATCGGAGGTGAAGGGATAGAAGGGCAGTATATGCACACCACTAATTGAGCTGCGCAGATATTTATCCAGAAAGCGGTTGAGGGTTTTTAGCGGCTTTTCATCCTCAGTCAGTACTGAGTCACCATAGGCAATCACCAGGCTGTCGGTTTGATCCCAATGGTTGATGTTGCGGTTTTCAATCACCTCTTTATCGCTGAGATCCATCAGTTCGATTAGTTTATCAGCAAAGTTTTTGACGCTGCTGAGTTCGCCATCTTGGTAGATAGCGGCCAGGTGCTTCTCTACCTGTCTCTGTAATTTATTTTGCGCCATGGTTAAGAATACTCTGCATTGTCAGCTTCTACGGCTTCAACTAGCTGTTCAAAAATATCGGGGATAGCACTGACAACTCGGTTCCAGCTGGGAATAAAGGGCCGCTCCATAGGCACATTAAAAAATACTTCGCCGGCTTTAATAATATTCTCGGCAAACATTTCTACGGCTTTTTCCTCCTCGTGAATATCCAAGGTTAGGCCATTCATAATGGCGTCGTTATGGCAGTTTTCTACGGTGTCCAGAGCCAGCCGATAGTAAGTTGCCTTTAATGAACGAAAGGCTTCGGTACTAAACACTTCGCCCTGGGTGGCCAGTTTACGAAACAGCGCTTTGGCTATATCGATAGACATTTTAGACAGACCGTCGCAGTCATTATTCAGGCTGAGTTTTTGATGTTTGTGATCATAGTTGTCGGCGATATCCACCTGACAGAGTCGGTTGCTGGCATAGTTGCGATACATCTCGGAGAGCACGCCAATCTCTAAACCCCAATCGCTGGGGATGCGAACATCGTTGAGCACATCTCGGCGAAATGAAAACTCCCCGGCCAATGGGTAACGGTAGCTATCCATATAGTTTAGGTAGTCTGTGTGGCCAACGGTTTTTTTCAACGCGCGTAAAAGGGGCGAGACCAAAAGTCTTGATACTCTGCCATTAATTTTGCCATCGGCCACTCGCGCGTAATAGCCTTTACAGAACTCATAGTTAAATCTGGGGTTGGCCACAGGATAGATCAACCGGGCTAAAAGCTCGCGGTTGTAGGTGGTGATATCGCAGTCGTGCAGTGCCACAGATTCTGCTTTGTTGGAGGCTAAGGTGTAGCCCATGCAGTACCAAACATTGCGGCCCTTGCCTAACTCTTTTGGGGCCAGATCCAGTTGTTGCAATTTTGCATCCAATGCTTGCAATCTGGGCCCATCATTCCAGAGCACTCTGTGCTCCTGGGGCAGGCCGGAGAAAAACGACAATGCTTCGCGATATTGATCTTCGGTGGAGCGATCCAGGCCAATTACAATTTGATTGAGATAGGGCACCTGTTTGAGTTCGTCGATAATTTTTGGCATAGCCTGGCCCTCCAGTTCAGAAAACAATGAGGGGAGGATTAAACCCATAGGCCTGGTTTGAGAAAATGTCGCCAGCTCCTGTTCCATTTCCGCCAGCGGTCGGCGGGATAGATTATGTAATGTGGTGATATTGCCGTTTTGGTGAAAGTCGCCCATAGCTGTCTCAGTTGATGATGATTAGTATTGGTTTTTCAGCCAGGCGGAAACACCTTCAACCCAGCCATTGGGTCCGTTGGCCTCGCTGCGGTATAGATTTTCGGTGCGCTCCAGAGATGGCATCTGATGGCTGGGTGAGCGGATAATCAAGGCGGAGTTGGCTGCCTCGAGCATGCTGATATCGTTGGCGCTGTCGCCAATGGCAAGGGACTGACATTTACCCTGCTGCTGTAGATACAGCGCCTGGAGTTGCAGCAGGGCCCGGCCTTTATCTGTATTGCCTCCCATGCTTAAAAAGCGTCCGCCCTGTAGCAGGTGAGCGCCGGCTTCATGGAGCCGGCGAATTAATTCGGCTTTGCGGCTTTTGGTGCCCAGCCAATTAATCGACTCACTGTACTCACGCTGCTGGGCTAGGCGGGCCTGCTCTAGAGTAAGTCCGGTTAGCAGGGCAAGGCCTTCGATACCCTGTTCAGCACAGACTGAGCTAAAGGTCTGAAACTCACTGACAAAGGGTTTACCCACTCGATCGAGTATCTGCAGCCATTGGCTGCGCGGCTCTGTATTACTGATTACCCAGTAGTCACCAGACTCCACTGCCCGTTGTGGGCAATGGGTAAAGTAGTTTTTGGGTATGCAGATAGCAGCGCCGTTCTCGATAACAAAGGGGTGCGAGTTAGCCATCTGTTGTCTGATTGCCAGAACTTCAGTCCTGGTTTTGCTGGTGATTGCAATTACAGGAATCTGCTGACTCTCCAATCGCGCAAGATAGTTAGCCGCAGGTGCAAAGCTGTAACTGTGGTGGTCGAGCAGGCTGCCGTCTAAATCGGTAAAAATAACTCTCATGGTTTTGGGCGCCCTGATATGGTGCGTCTGCGCACCATATTGGTAGACCTATTTTGGCTATTGCGATTCATATTGGCCCCTAAGCTTAAATTTACCTGCCTTTAAGCTCGTGATTGCAGAAAGCATGCCAAGTCTTTGGCGGGGGTATAGATATTTTGGATAACAGCTTTTATGCTTGGATTACTAAAAATATGGGTCGAGCTAAAAACTGGTCGTCCCCATATCAGAATCATTACAGGGGATATTCAATGTCAAATTTACAGACCGCAGATATAGGGCTAGGCCAGACAATTTTGCGCCGCGCCGCTATTTCACCAGAGAAACCAGCGCTCACTTTTGAGGGCGTAACGCTTAGCTTTGCCGAGCTTGGTGATCGAGTGCGACGCATGGCTGCGGTGCTGCGGGCCGGTGGTGTTTCGGCCGGTGATCGGGTGGGTTATATAGGTCTTAACCACCCGGTGTTTCTGGAAATGCTCTATGCCTGTGGCTGTCTGGGCGCTGTGTTTGTGCCGCTTAACTTTCGCTTAACTGGCCCAGAGATGCGCTTTATTGCCAATGATGCGGGCATTAGCGTTATGGTGGCAGACAATATGTTGCGTCCCTTAGTCGATAGCGAGCGAGACAATCTTCAGTGCACCCGTTATATCAGTGCCGAAGCTGATGCAGATAACTGGGAGCCTCTTGAGCCATTAATGGCAGCGGCCACGCCAATTGAATCCAGCGCGAGGGTCGATGTGGATGATGTGGCCTTTATCATGTATACCTCGGGTACCACTGGTCTGCCCAAGGGCGCCATGCTGACCCATGGCAATATATTCTGGAACAGTATCAATGTTTGCTTTGGTGAAGATGGTTTGTCGGA
>Ga0213863_10000554_pt1 | contig 28378 bp, 29 predicted proteins | sample PICome_8_FD_160128 | JGI IMG/M metagenome (GOLD analysis project Ga0213863, IMG submission 160128) | Coastal seawater microbial communities near Pivers Island, North Carolina, United States - PICO497 | ecosystem: Environmental > Aquatic > Marine > Coastal | place: USA: North Carolina... | reverse complement strand
AAAAACTTTCAAGTCTTGATCATGAAGATGATGATGAAGGTACAGTTTGGAATAAAGAAGCAAGAGAAAGAGATGCTGATAGAATGTCACCAAGACAAGCTTGGAGAGCAATTCAAGCTGGTATGCCTGATGATGTTATTATTTCTAGCGACATTGGAAATAATTGTGCAATTGGAAATGCTTATCCTACGTTTGAAAAGCCAAGAAAATATTTAGCCCCAGGATTATTTGGTCCTTGTGGATATGGTTTTCCAGCAATTTTAGGCGCTAAAATTGGCTGTCCAGAAACTCCAGTAATTGGATTTGCTGGTGACGGTGCATTCGGTATTAGTATGAACGAAATGAGTTCTTGTGCTAGAAAAGAATGGCCAGCAATTACAATGGTAATTTTTAGAAATTATCAGTGGGGTGCTGAAAAAAGAAATACTACTTTATGGTTTGATAATAATTTTGTTGGAACTGAACTGGATCCAGAATTAAGTTATGCAAAAGTTGCTGATGCTTGTGGATTAAAAGGTGTTACAGTTAGAACAATGGAAGAAACCACAAATGCAATCAAACAATCTTGTGAAGATCAAAAAAAAGGGATTACAACTTTTATAGAAGTTATTCTAAATCAAGAACTTGGTGAGCCATTTAGAAGAGATGCTATGAAAAAACCAGTTAGAGTTGCTGGTATCAACAAAGAAGATATGAAGAAACAACCTTCTTTGGCATCTTAATACTTCTATATTAATATTAGTTATTATAATCTTGCTCAATGGGAGTAAGTAACGATAAATTTTGTACTTGGATTAATGAACTTAATCCAAGAACAAATATCCAAACATTATCTAAAGACCTTGAATGTGAATGGTTGATTGTTGGTGCAGGTTATACAGGTCTATCAGCAGCCAGAAAATTAGCAGAGATATATCCCAATAAAACTATAACTTTAATTGACGCTCAGTTAGCAGGTGAGGGTGCAAGTTCAAGAAATTCAGGATATTTAGTTGATACAACACTTAATGACGGTTTCACTTCTGATACAGATTTAGAAAATTATAAAAAAAAAACAGATATTTATAAACTGGGAATCAAAGCAGTTAAAAAGTTTATACAAGAATATCAAGTTGACTGTGATTTCAATGAATGTGGAAAATATTATGCATCTTCAAAAATTGATGACCAAAAAACATTAGAAAATTTTTCAAAAATTTTATCAAAATTAAATTATGAAAATCACTTATTATTTAAAGATGATTTAAAAAAACAATTGGGTACAAATTTTTATAACGTTGGCCTTTATACAAAAGGTGGAATTTTATTAAATCCTGGGAAGTTAGTAAGAGCAATGATCAATGCATTACCAAATAATGTAAATCTTCTTGAAAATTCATTCTTAATAAATTGGAAAATTAATAATGGTAAAATTATTTGTGAATTTGAAAAAGGAACAATAAAGAGTAAAAAAATTATCTTTGCTACAAATGGATTTTTAAAATCTCTTGGCATTAAGAAAAATTATAATTTTCCATTAACTTTAACAGCCAGTATGACTAGACCCTTAAATAGTAAAGAATATTCAGATATTGGAAGTCCAAAAGAATGGGGTGTTTTATCTGTAAGACCAATGGGTGCTACAGTAAGAATGACTAAAGATAAAAGGATTATGATTAGAAACACCGCCGAAGTATCAAATCCTTTTAAAATGTCAAAAATGGAATTAGATAAAAGGGCAGCTATTCAGAAAATTGGAATAAAAAAAAGATTTCCTCAATTACCCAGTGATATAATTGAGTCTACATGGTCAGGAGTTGTTTCAAGATCAAGAAATAGTTCACAAATTTTTGAAAAATTAGAAGACAATGTATTCGTTGCAGGCTGTTATAACGGATCAGGTATTGGTGTTGGGACACTATTTGGTGAACAAATTGCAATTAAGGCGGCAAATGAAACTTCAGAGGAGATTAAAATTATAGAAAAGAAAAAAAAACCTACATGGCTTCCACCAACATTTTTTTTAGATATTGGTGTAAAAACTAGACTTATGTATGAACGTTTAAGATCGAGATCTGATATTTAATTTATTACAGCCTTTGCAGTTCCAAGTTTATCAATTTTTCCAATATAAAGACCATTACCATTGATTGGAACAACACCCACAGTTGACCCAGTAAAGACCCAAAAGTCTTTATCGATATTAATTTTATCCTTTTTAATTTTATTCAAAACAAATTTTAGAGAATTAAGTGGATTAATAAAAACTGTATTAGTGTTTCCATCGACACTTTGCTTAATCTTTTTATTAGTAATATTGGTTTTTAAATTACCTATATTAATTTTTTTATATTTTTTTTTTTGGCCTATCAAGAATTTTACATTTGCACCAAAATCACTACACAAGTCACCAAAAGATGTGATCCCTTTTTTTCTTTGTCTATAACCGACAACTTCAATGCAAGGTGCCATATAAGAAATAAATTTTGAAATATTTTTTGAGGAGATTAAACCTTTAGATGAAAAAAATGATTTTTTAATCTGGTAACAAACTTCAAGTTCAATTCCCAATGTTCCCTTATTTATTTTTACTTTACCTCCACTTTTAACAACATTTCTTTTATAGATTGATGCATAAAAGGGTTCTTTTTCTTTTAATTTTTTCATAACTGGAATTGCTGTTCCAGCAGCTTTAAATCCAACTATTGGTTCATTAATTTTGCTTTCACAAAGTTTTCTAAATTTTTGAGCATTAATTAATTTTTTTGAATATTGTCTTGGTATTGGAGCTATTAATTTATTTGTTAAAAATGCATTAACAATTTTATCTGATGTTTTTTCAATTAAAGTTTTTTTCATTAAGCTACAATTAGTTTATTACAGACATTGGATCAAGCCTTGTTTGGAACCAATTGACTCTAAAATCTAAATGTGGTCCAGTGGATCTTCCAGTGGAACCTACCGTTCCTATTATATCTCCTTGATTAATTTGATCTCCAACTAAAACCAAAACATCTTCTAAGTGAGAATAGATAGTTGAAATTCCATGTCCGTGATCCATAATTATAGTTCCTCCAGTATAATATAAGTCTTTTTCTGCCAAAGTTACTATACCTCGACCAGAAGATTTAATTGGTGTGCCTTTTTTTGCAGCTATATCTATTCCATAATGAGGCCATCTGGGCTTTCCATTTAAAATTCTTTGGCTTCCATAAACTCCACTAATTATTCCATCAACAGGCATTATAAAATTATCTTTAAAAAAACTTAAATCAGAATTTATAGCTCTAGCTTCACCAATTTTATTATTTTCCTCTTTAATTCTTTTATATACAGATTCTGGCGGTGTTACTTTATTCTCAGGTAATCCATCTATTCTTTGAATATTGTATTTTCTTTTATAAATTTTCTTAACGATAATTTCTTTTTTATTATCTAAGATTTTAGTTATTTTTAAATCAAACTTTCTATCTCTATCAATGCCAAAAACAAAATATCCCTCTTTAGAAACTTTAACATCTTTTTTATCTATAATTATTTTTGCACTCGGATCAGTTTTTCCAACTATAAAATGGCCTTGAAAAAATTTACCATTAAATTCAATTGATTTTACTTGAGTAATTAATATTAAAAAAATGAATAAGCTTTTATATATTACTGAGCTGTCCATCCACCATCGATTAAAATTGATGTTCCAGTTATCATAGATGAAGCAGATGAAGCTAAAAAGCATACAGCTGTTGCAACATCACTTTCAGTTGCTAGTTTTCCCATTGGAATTCTGCTTAATGCTGATTTCTTAAATTTTTTGTTTTTAAAGAAGTTTTTTACCATTGGGGTAGCAACAAATGTGGGAGCTACGGTATTTACTCGAATATTATGTTTGGCAAGCTCAACACCCATTCCTTTTGTTAAACCCTCTATTCCAAATTTTGTCATATTATACACATTCCTGCCTTCACATCCAACATGGCCAAGTTGAGACGACATATTTATAATTGAGCCAGACCTTTTTTTATTTTTGAGCATTTTCTTTACTACTAATTGAGCGACATTGAAGGCAGCTTTTAGATTTAGATCTACTAAATAGTTCATACTTTTTTGTTTAACATCAACAAAAGGCTCTGGTAAATTAGTTCCAGCGTTATTTACCAAAATATCTATAATTTTTATTTTTTCCAACTTGGACTTAGTCTCTTCATAATTCATAACATCACAAAGAATTTTAATAGTTTTGCCTTTAACTTTTTTTATTTCCTTTTCTAATTTATCTAAATCTGATTGAGTTCTACTTAGTGCAATAATAGTTGCACCTGCTTCAGCTAAAGCTATAGAGCAGGCTCTACCTAAACCTTTTCCAGCACCTGTAACGAGCGCATATCTATTTTTAAGGTTAATTTTTTGTAAATACATTTAAAAAAATAATACTTTAATATCTGTTTTTATTAAATCTATAGCAACGATTAAAATTGCTAATAAACCAGCCCATGCTATCCATCTATACTTTTGTATCCATCCAGAAATCAAATTAGCAGCTGTTGCCATAAGAATTATAGAAAGCAATAGTCCAAATACAAGCAGTCCATAATGTTCCCCTGCAGCTCCCGCTACTCCAAGAACATTATCTAAACTCATGGTAAAGTCAGCCAATAAAACTGTCCAGATAGCTTTTATAAAACTTGAATTATCAACTTTAATATCTTCTTCTTTATGAGCACCTTTAATTACATCAACATAAAGTTTATAGACTATATATAAAAGCAAAATACCGCCAATAAGTCTAAGACCAGGTATTTGTAGAAGATAAGCGGTTAAAAGAGTTAGAATTACTCTTAAAATAATTGCACCACCAATTCCCCAAAAAATTACTTTTTTTCTTTGTTCGACTGGAAATTTAGATGCAACCATTCCAATAATAATTGCATTGTCTCCAGCAAGAACTAAATCAATTAAAATAATTTGTGTTAAGATCGCTAATTGATCAGGTGAAAAAAACTCAGCTAACATTAATTTTGTAGTATCATATCTGCACCTTTTTCAGCAATCATAATTGTAGGTGCGTTAGTATTCCCTGAAGTAATATTTGGCATTATTGATGCATCAATTACTCTTAAATTCTTAATTCCTCTTACTCTTAATTTTTCATCAACCACTGACATTTCATCTTGTCCCATTTTACAAGTTCCGACTGGATGAAAAATTGTTTGAGTATAGTTTGATCCTTCTTTAACTAATTCTTCATCATCAGTAATATGTACACCAGGTCTGTATTCTTCTGGTTGGTACTTCTTAAATGTTTCAGTTTCCAACATAATTTTACGAATAATTTTTAATCCTTGAGCTGCAACTTTTCTATCATCATCAGTTGATAAATAATTCATTTTAATTTTCGGATAAACTCTACTATCTGAACTAACAATATTAATTTCACCTCTGCTAGTTGGTCTTACGTTTGCAACTGTTGGTGTTATACCTTCAAAATCATGCATTGGAGTTACTCCTAAAATATCTGTACTCACTGGTGAAACGTGAAATTGCAGATTAGGTGTTGCTCTTGAAGGATCACTTTTTGTAAATCCACAAACTTGACTAGCTCCCATTGTAACTGGACCACTTTGATTCAAAATATATTCTAAACCCATCATAAATCTACCGAACAAGCTTTCCACTTTTCTATTTAGAGATTTTAAATTTTTAACTTTGTATACAGGTCTAAACATTAGATGATCTTGTAAATTTTGACCTATGCCATTTAATTCGTGAATTATTTCTATACCATTATTGTTAAGTTTTTTAGCGTTACCAATACCTGAAACTTGAAGTATCTGAGGTGAACCAATAGCGCCAGCTGACAAAATAACTTCTTTGTTTGCTTTAACAGAAATTATTTTATCTCCTTGATAATAACTTGCGCCTATTGCTTTTTTTCCTTCAAAATTTATTTTTTGAATATGAGCTTTAACTACTATTTTTAAATTTGCTCTTTTTTTTGCAGGATTTAAATATCCTTTTGCAGCACTGCATCTTAGTTTTAAACCAGGTTTATTAAAGCTTGTAGTGAATTGAAAAAAACCCACACCATGGTTATCTCCTGTATTAAAATCATTTGTTTTTGGTATACCAAATTCTTCTGCAGCATTTTCAAATTCATTAAGTAATTTTAAATTAATTTTTTTATTAGCAACTGTTATAGGCCCACTATCATTATGAAACTCACTTTTACCAAGTTCATTATTTTCAGATTTTAAAAAGTAAGGCAAAACATCATCCCAGCTCCATCCTGTATTACCTAATTGCCTCCAGATATCATAATCTTCTTTTTGGCCTCGAACCCATAAAAGACCATTAATAGAGGAGCTACCACCCAAAGTTTTTCCACGTGGATATCTAATTGATCGATTATTCATTGTTTCATCTGGCTCAGTTTTATAACACCAATCCACTTTTGGATTATGCATTGTCTTAAAATATCCAACTGGAATATGAATCCATGGATACGTATCTTTTCCACCAGCTTCTAAAAGTAAAACTTTATTATTTGGATTTTCTGACAGTCTATTTGCCAAAACACATCCTGCTGAACCTGCACCTAAAATGATATAATCAAAATTTTCCATTAAATTTTTTCTTATAATTATAATTTATATAAATACTAGTAAATATAGGCTTAATAAGTTTTTAATGAGTTATATTAACACTTGTATACATGTCAATTTTTTGAGAGGTTATCAACTTTATTAATAAAAACTAAAGAGGAAATTAAATATGAAAAAAATCATATCATTATTTGTAGGAACTCTTCTTTTAACTGTCATGACAGTTACAGGAGCAAATTCTGCACAAACTCTTAAGTGTCAAACCGTAATTAGTGCAAAAGCTGATGAAGTAATCATGTTGAAAGACTTTACTGATACAGTTACTGAGCTAACTCAAGGTTCACTTAAGTTTGAAATTATGCCAACTGGTTCTGTGGTAGGTGTAAAAGAAACTTTAGATGCAGTTGATAAAGGACTTATCGATTGTGGTTTTGCTTGGACGCATTACTGGTCAGGTGATCATCCTGCAGCAATGTTATTCGGTTCTCCAGTAGCAGGTGCAGGTGTAGGTATTGATAACATCGCATTCTTATCTTGGTTCCAATATGGTGGTGGTAAAGAACTTTATGACCAACTATGGACTGAAATGGGAAGAGACATAAAAGGATTTATGTTACAACCTGTTGGACCTGAAGCTTTAGGTTGGTTCAAAGAGCCAATTAATAGCATGGCTGACTTTAGAAAATATAAATTCAGAACTCCTCCAGGAATACCTGGTCAAACTTATAAAGATATCGGTGTAGCTTCTGTAGCAATGGGTGGTGGAGATATTCTACCAGCTCTTGAAGCAGGAACAATTGATGCTGCTGAATGGTGTTGTCCAAAACCAGATTTAACTTTTGGTTTTCAAAAAGTTCTAAAACACTATTACTTACAAGGTCTTCACCAAGTAGTAGTAAATGCTGACTTCTATATTAATGGTAGCAAATACAAAAAAATGTCTGCTATTGAGAAGAAAGCTTTAGAAGTTGCTGCAAATGCATCTTTATCAAAATCAATGAGTTACAGAATATACGAAAATGGAAAAGCTCTTGCTGAGTTAACAACTAAGCATGGTGTTATTTTACATGATACTCCAGCTGATTATTTCCCAGCGTATATGGCTGCTGCAAAAGCAAGTTTAGAAAAAAATGCTGCAGAGAATGCTTTCTTTAAAAAAGTATGGGATTCTCAAAAAGCATTTGCTGATATTGCAGTACCGTTTTGGTCTGGATCTCAAATGTCAAATGCTAAGCTAGGAATGGCTCACGCTGAAACATTAAAATAATCATAATATTATTGATTTTCAAAGCGGGTAGAATATACCCGCTTTGAGTTTAAAATTTACACAATGCCCAAAAACCATAAGCCTAAAAAGCCAATCAAAGATCTTAAACTAGATATTTCAGATGAAATGATTGCTGAGAGAAGAGGTGGTTCAGGGAAAATGCCTCAAGATATGCCTAAATGGATGGCATCTACAATTACTAAAATCGATTTATTTAACAAGTGGGTTGGAAACACTGTTTGTTGGATTACAATTCCATTAATTCTAGCTATGACTTATGAAGTTCTTGCTAGAAAACTTTTTAATGCACCTACAATGTGGGCTTACGACATGAGTAGATTTATGTATGGTGCATTATTTATGTTGGGTGCTGGTTATGCTTTGTCTAAGGGAGTGCATATTAGGGCAGATTTTTTATATAGAAATTTTCAAACTAAAAACCAAGGTCGAATTGATTTTTGGTTGTACTTATTATTTTATTTTCCAGGTTTAATTGTTTTTTTCTACATGACCACTGGTTTTGTACAGGAATCTATAATGCGTGGAGAAAAAGGTATGGATACTGCATGGATGCCATACATGTGGCCTATAAAAGCATGTTTATGGGTTGGAATAATTTTCTTATTAGTACAAGGCATTTCTGAACTATTAAAAAGCTATTGGGCTGCAACAAAAGGCCAATGGCCAGGAGAAGAAGATTAAATGTTAGCAGAGTTTATTGATCCAGCAGTACTTGGATTTATCTTAATAGGGGTAATGCTCTTTTCAATATTTATTGGTTTCCCAATCTCTTTTACTCTGATTTTTTTAGGTTTTGTTTTTGGTTATCTTGGATTTGGTAAGTTAGTTTTTTATTTAATGACCTTACAATTTTCTATGGTCATGACCGAACAAACTCTCGCCGCCGTGCCACTCTTTGTTTTCATGGGTATCATGATGGAACAAGCTGGTTTAATGGAGAGATTATTTTCAGCTTTTCAATTAATTTTAGCTAAAGTTAGAGGTTCATTGTATTATGCAGTTTTATTTGTATCTGTTGTTTTCGCTGCAGCGACTGGAATAGTTGGTGCTTCAGTAACGATCCTTGGAATAATGGCTGCTAAATCCATGAATAAATCAGGATATGATGTTAGACTTGCAGCAGGTACGATTACTGCAGGTGGAACTTTAGGTATCTTAATACCACCAAGTATTATGTTGGTAGTTATGGGACCAATCATGGAAATCCCAGTTACAGATTTATTTGCTGCTGCAATTATTCCAGGAATACTATTAGCAGTTTTATATGCAGCTTATACAACTATTAGATGCTGGATTAATCCTAGTTTAGGACCAGCCTTACCACCAGAGTTAAGAGCCACAAGTTTAAAAGCTGTATGGATAGAATTTTTTCTTGGTTTAGTTCCACCTGCCGCCTTAGTTTTTGCAGCACTAGGAAGTATACTTTTTGGATTTGCAACGCCTACAGAAGCTGCTGGCTGTGGTGCTTTAGGTTCTTTGTTATTAGCTCTTGCTTATAAAAAACTTACTTTTAAAAAATTGCAAGACTCACTTGTCAAAACTTTAGAAATCTCAGCACTAATAATGGTTTTAGTTGCTGCTTCAAATTTTTTCGGAGCAGTATTTTCTAGATTGGGCACTCCAATGCTACTTACAGATTTTTTATTAGGTTTAGAAATGAACAAGTATTTAATACTTGCATTGGTTATGGTTATGATTTTTTTATTAGGTTGGCCATTAGAGTGGGTGCCAATCGTGATGATTATTGTGCCAATTATACTTCCTTTAATTGAAGCACTTGGATTTAATCTTACTTGGTTTGCTATTTTAGTAGCTGTTAATTTACAAACTGCCTGGCTCTCCCCACCTGTTGCTCTTTCAGCTTATTTCTTAAAAGGTGTTGTGCCAGAGTGGGATCTAAAGGATATTTATTATGGAATGATGCAATTCATGGTTATTCAGGTTATTGGTTTAGTTTTGATAATTATGTTCCCTCAAATCGCTCTTTGGTTACCAGCCTATCTATATGGACAGTAAAAAATATTAGTTTAATATCTTTTTAGTGAGTCAAAAAAATTCTAGTCAAAATATAATCAATTGGGAATTAGTTGCAGTTAATCCAAATAACAAAAATTGGAGCTGGACAGATTTATTTTATTTTTGGGGTGTTAATGTTCAAAGTGTTATAGGATTTTCTTTAATAGCTTCTCTATACACAATTTATAGCTTAAATTTTTTTGTAGTCTTTTTTGGAACTTTATTAGGCTCAATTTTAGTTTATTTTTTTTCAAATTTAATTGGTAAACCTTCACAAAAATACGGATTACCTTTTGCAACTATTTTAAGATCATCTTTGGGTTATAGTGGTGCAAGATTTTTAGGTCTCTTAAGAAGTATAGTTGGTATATTTATGTTTGGAATTCAAACATATTTTATCTCAAAGGCTATAAGTTATTTAATTAGAATTTTATTTTTTAGCATTGATAATGCTCTTTTAGATAAAGATATTTTTTTAATATTTCTACTTGGATTGAATATAATAGACTGGGTATCACTTTTTATAAGTATCAGTTTTCAAATTTATATATTTTCTAAAGGAATGGTTTTTAATAGAAAAATTATAAAATTTTCTGCAATTACAGTTTATATCGGTATGATATTTTTCTTTTTTGTAGTTCTGTTATCAGATTTAAAACTCACTGCTCAAGCTTTCACTCAAATACTGAATTTTAATAATTTTATTGATTTTAAAAATATTTTGCCACTGATAACAGTAGCAGGTACAATTTTTGCATATTTTTCTATTATAATAATAAGTTTTGGTGATTTTTCGAGATATGCAAAAGATGAGCGAGAGTTAAAATATGGAAATTTAAGTTTATTAATTAATTTAATTATATTTTCTTTTTTTGCAGTTTTTATTGTTACAGGATCTGATGTATTTTTAAATCAACAGTTTGAAGATATTGATAGAATATTTACCAATCCCACAGATATAATAGGTAAATTTAACAACTTACAAATCACAACTATAGTTTTATTTTTTATCTTGATTGCATCAATCTCTACAAATTTAATTGCAAACCTTATACCCGCCCAGTATTCTTTAATTAATTTTAAACCTAGCAAACTAAATTTAAAATCAGCAAGTTACACTATTGGTTTTTTTGGATTGTTGATCGCACTTCTTTGGCCAACTTTATTAAGTCAAATTGGAATTTTATCTTTTATTGATACATTTGGTTCTTTTTTTGGTCCTATTTGTGGAATTATGATTATTGATTACTTTATAATTAATCAATCAAACATAAACATTAAAGATATTCATTCATTGTCATCAGAAAGTACTTTTTATTTTTCAAGAGGCTGGAATTTAAAAGCTTTATATTCTGTTTTAATTGGTTTTATCTTTTCATCTTCTACAATTTGGAATTTTAATTTAATGTTTTTACAATCTTATGCTTGGATTATTGGTGCTATAATTTCTGCATTAACATACTATCTATTAAAAAAAGATTAAACTTATGAATAAAAATATTTTCGACTTTAAAGGTAGAACAGCTATTATTACAGGCGGTGGACAAGGTTTTGGCTTAGATGTTGCAAAAAGATTTTTAGAGGGAGGTGCTAAAGTAATTATCTGGGATATCGATCAAAAACTTTTAGACGAAGCAGTTGAATTACTAAATAATGAAAACCTAACCTCATTTATAGTTGATGTTTCAAATTATAAAGATGTTGAAAATACAGTTAACGATATAATTTCCAAAAACAATGTTGATATACTTATAAATAATGCTGGTATTACAGGCCCTACAGGACCTCTTTGGGAATATGACGTAGAATTGTGGAAAAAAATTGTTGATATAAATTTAATAGGCACATTCAATTGTTGCAGAGCTATCGTTCCAAATATGATTAAAAATAATTATGGAAGGATTGTTAATGTTGCTTCTGTTGCTGGTAAAGATGGTAACGCTAATGCTAGCGCCTATAGTTCTGGTAAAGCAGGTGCTATTGGTCTAACCAAATCTCTTGGAAAAGAATTAGCTGATAAAAATATTGCAGTAAATGCTGTTACGCCAGCTGGAGCCAAAACTCGTATTCTTGATCAAATGAGTAAAGAACATGTCCAAAGGATGCTCTCTAAAGTCCCTAGAGCTAGATTCTTGGAAATACATGAATTTACTTCCTTGGTATGCTGGTTATCCTCTGAGGAAAATTCTTTTTCAACAGCTGCAGTTTTTGATATTAGTGGTGGTAGGTCTACTTATTAAATTATTGGTGCAAAAAGGATAAATGACCAATAAATAATTAAAAAAAATGCTGAAATTGTCTTCATGAATATTACATACACATTATTTTTGTATAATAATTGTCTAAATATTGTCTAAAAAAAGTATTTTAATTTAAATTATGAAAAATTTTTTAAAAATATCTTTGATCATTTTGTTAAGTATAGGTCCAGTGTTTGGGCAAAATATTGCTGTGTTTGATTTTACCCAGAATGAATTTGATAATTTAGAAAAAAGGAAAGTAAAAGGTGAAACTATTTGGACACTTGGATCAAATGAAAATGGCAACTATATAAAAGCAGAGGCTATAGCCTCAGGTTCTGGCCTTGGAAAAGAGGTAAAAATTAACCTTAATAATACGCCATACTTAAATATTACCTGGAAGGTTGAGAAGAATTTATCTGGCATTGTTGAAGATAGTAAAAAAGGCCATGATTTTGCTGCAAGGGTATTTGTAATTAAAAAAACTGGGTTAACACCTCTATCTAATAAAGCTTTAAACTATGTATTTTCAAGCAACAATGAAGTTGGTCAATCTTGGAGAAGTCCATACACAAAACAATCAATAGATTATATCCTGTCGACTACAAACGAATACGATAATGAGTGGGTAAGTGTTAAAGTAAATGTTAAGGAACATTTTAAAGAATTTCATGATTTAGATGTTGAAGAACTTAATGGCGTCGCAATTATGACAGATACTGATAATTCAGAATTAACAGCAGTAGCTTATTATCAAAATATTTATTTCTCTGCCGAGTAATTAAATTTTTAAATATTTTTTTAAAAGAATGTTGAATACGAACAATAAAATTGACACCAACACATCCTCTAATGGTGTAGCTTTGGGGTATCCATAATTCCATAAAACAACCAATATAAGCCACAAAATAAAAATTTTCATAAACTGAATTTTTTCTTATGATATACATAATAAGTATTTGGTAAAATATTTTTATGCACGAAAACTTTTTTCACAAAATCAAGGTTTATTACGAAGATACTGATGCAGGTGGAGTTGTATATTATGCAAATTATTTAAAGTTTTTAGAAAGAGCAAGAACTGAAGCATTATATTCAATTGGTTTTAGCAATAGCAAAATTAAAGAAATTTATAATTCACTTATTATCGTGAAATCATGCAATATTGATTATAAAAAATCATCATTTTTAGAAGATGAATTAACTATTCGTTCGTTTGTTAAGTCAATAACAAAAACATCATTTTTTATGAATCAAATTATAACAAAAGATGATCACATTATAGTTGAGGCTAAAATTCACTTAGTTTTTGTTAACGGTGATGGTAAACCCGTTAGAATTCCTGAAGAAATATATTCAAAATTTAAGCCTTATTTCTGTGATACAATTAAATCTTAGATAGTTTTTTTGCAATCGAAAATAACTTGTTAAACATTTTTTGATTTATTAACTTAGTATTTACATTTCTAGGGCTCGGGTGATATGAGGGTATCAATATAATTCCACCTGGTAGATTGTATCTTTTTCCATGTTTAAAAGTGAATTTTTTCTTTATTTTATAAGTTTGTTTGTAATATTTCACACAATTATCAAAAGCAACTTTTCCAAGTGTAACTATTACTTTTAAATTTTTTAAAATCTCCAGTTCAGAATTAAAATAATTTGAGCATTTATTAATTTCTGTTTTGAGGGGTTTATCATTTGGAGGCACACATTTAAGTATATTTGTTATAAAAGTAGACTTTAATTTTAATCCATCATTCAAACTTGATGAATAATCTTGATTTGATATTTCAGTTTGAAAAAGAGTTTTAAAAAGAAAATCTCCAGATTTGTCTCCAGTGAATGCTCTGCCAGTCCTTGTTCCTCCATGTGCAGCTGGAGCTAAGCCAACAATTAGTAATTTTGCATCCTTATCACCAAAACCAGGTACTGGTTTGCCCCAATATTTTTCATTTATATTTTGTCTTCTTTTTTCAGTTTTTATTTTTTTGATAAAATTAATTAATCTTGGACACTTATTGCATTTAATTATTGTATTATTTAATTTTTTAATTTTAATACTCATCAGTGAAATATATTAAATTTATAATAATTATCCTTATAAGCTTAACATCATCTATTAAAGCTGAAATAGACAAAGACATATTAGCATCTCTAAAAGAGGGTAATAAACTCATATTTATAAGACATGCATATGCTCCAGGGGGAGGTGATCCTGATAATTTTGATATTAATGATTGCAATACCCAGAGAAATCTAAGTGATAGTGGCCGTCAACAGGCTAAAAATATTTCAAATTTTTTTATAGAAAATCAAATTAATTTTAAAAAGGTATATTCAAGTGAATGGTGTAGATGTAAAGAAACTGCTAAAATAGCATTTGGTGATTTTGAAACTAAAAATTTTTTAAATTCTTTTTTTAGTCAAAAATTTGCTAAAAATAGAAAAAAACAAATGAATGACTTAAATAATTTTGTTGATAATTATAAGGATGATGGCAATTTAGTATTTGTTACTCATTATGTAGTGATTTCAGAAGCATTAAATTATGCCCCAAGTTCAGGAGAAATAGTTGTTGCAGATAAGAAATTTAATAAGATAAGTAGTTTTGAAATTAAATATTAATATAAAGTTATGTCATCAAAAAAAGCAATGAAGCAAGCCCAAAAACAAGCATTTGCAAAACACAGAAGCAATATAGTGAATTCAAGATTTAAGTTAAAAAATAAAATTTCAATTAATAAAAAAAATAAAAAAAGTTAACTTTCTTCTTTAAAACGTTCAATTTTTTTACAAGTGGATAATAGGTTAATACCTTCTTCATTATTAATTACAGTTTTAATTTTGATCTCAGGACTGTCTTGCTCAAAAACCAATTGTGTATAAAACTGAGGATATCCTAATTTTTCAGTTAATATCTTGTCCCCATCTTGATAAATTAATCTTTCTATTTTATTCTTTTTCTTAACACTAAGATCGGTAATTCTGTATTGTTTAAATGTTTTATCATTAAATACATAATTTCTTGTCATTAAAGATTGCTCAAGATCTAAAATATATTCATTTTTAATAAATCCGTCTTTATTGTTTTCACAAGAGCTTAAAATTATTTTTTCAGCTGAAGAATAAGATATTGATATAAAAATTAAAACTAAGCTTAAGATATTAGTTTTTTTCATTTTTTTCAGTTACAAATAAACCTATTAGCAATAGGGTAGTCCATCCTATTCCCAATAAAGCTTTTGGACTTGTATCAGCACTCCATAAGTCAAGTACAACTGCCCCAAAAATTAATCCGATTATATAAATGATTATTATAAGATTAGATTTTCTCATCTTTTAAATTTTTTTTAAATAATGATATACCATTTTTAATCTTATAATCATAAGACTCTTCAAAACTTTCTAGTTGCCAACCATTTAATCGATTTTTTATTTCAGTGATATTCTTTTTTTTCCACTCATCAGATGTGTTTTCAAGTTTCCAAATTTTTTTTTCATCATTGCTTCTGCCACAACCATAGCAATAACCTGTTTTAGGGTCTGTTCTACAAATACTTATGCATGGTGAAATTATCATAATATAATTTGATATTTATAAAGGATTTTAGATAAATTTCATAATAATTGTCATTGGACAAATAAATTGAATAATATATAAAACCTCTAAATTTTGTGGGGCGATGGCGGAATTGGTAGACGCGTTGGTCTTAGGAACCAATATTTTCGGATGTGAAGGTTCGAGTCCTTTTCGCCCTACCAAATTATTATTATGAAAGTCACTGTAGAAAATATTAAAGGTCTTAATAAAGATATAAAAGTTTTTATAGATAAGAAAACTATGTCCAATTATATGGACGAAAAATATGAAGAGATTAAAGGCACTGTTAACCTTAAAGGTTTTAGGCCTGGCAAGGTTCCAAAAGAAATTTTAAAAAGACAGTTCGGTAAAGCGATTTTTAGTGAGGTTTTAGATAAGGTTTTAAAAGAAACATCAACAAAAGCACTTGATGAAAATAAAATTAAACCTGCCGGACAACCTAAGCTTGATCTAAAAACTTATGGTGAAGACAAAGAACTTGAATATGTTTTGTCTGTCACTGAGCTTCCTAAAATTGATATCAAGGATATAGTAAATATAAAATTTGATGAATACACAGTTAAAATTGATGAGTCTGAAACTGATAAGAGAATAAATGAAATAGCTAAAAACCAACCTAATTTTAAAGAAGCTTCTCCAGAAACAAAAGCTACCGACGGTGATCTAGTAGCCTTTGATTATAACGCTACAGTTGACGGCCAGTCTTTTAAAGGTAGTGAGGGAAAAAATACTCAATTAACGCTTGGTAAAGATTTGTTTTTAAAAGGATTTGATAAACAGTTATTAGGTTCAAAAAAAGATGACACAAAGATCGTTGAGGCTATTTTACCTGAAAACTTCCCAGAAAAAGAATTAGCTAACAAAAGTGCTAAATTTGAGTGCAAAATTATTTCAGTTAAAAAGCCTGAAGAAGTTAAAATAGATGATGAATTTGCAAAAAATTTAGGTGCAAAAGATTTAGTTGATTTAAAAAAATTAATCTCAAATCAAATTAATGATGAATACAAAAATTCTTTAGACCGATTATCAAAAAATCAAATTTTAAAAGAGCTAGAAAAATTTAAAATTGATGAAATACCAGAAAACTTGATTGAAGAAGAGGTTAAAATTTTATCTCAAGGAATGAGTGAAGACGATGCTAAAAAAAGTAGAAAAAATTTTGAAGAACTTGCCAAAAAGAGAATTAAAACTGGTTTAATCCTAAATGAATTTGGTGAACAAAATCAAATTAAAGTCAACGAACAAGAGTTGCAAGCAGAAATACAAAAGCAATTAAGAATGATGCCTGGTCAAGAAAAAATGGTTATGGATTTTTATCAAAAGAACCCTTCGGCCGTAGCTAGCCTTAGAGGTACGGTTTATGAGGAAAAGATAATTAATCTAATTAAAGAAAAAGCAAAACCTAATAAAAAAGAAATCTCAAAAGATGAAGCAGAAAAAATATTAAAAGAATCACAAAATCAAAGTGAAGATCAAAATTCTGATACGGAAGTAAAAAGTGTCAAAGCTAAGAAGACTACTTCTACCTCAAAAAAATCTACAGAGAAAACATCAAAATCAAAAGCTTCAGGAAAAAAAGTTAGTAAAAAGTAATCTGAAGTTGTATAAACAACTAGAATCAAAATATGGATAAAATTTCTGAACATATGAGTAACCTTGTGCCTATGGTTGTTGAACAATCTAGTAAAGGTGAAAGAGCTTATGATATTTACTCAAGACTTCTAAAAGAGAGAATAATTTTTTTAACTGGTCAAATTAATGACAATGTTGCTTCACTAGTAACTGCGCAACTTCTTTTTTTAGAAGCTGAAGACCCAAAAAAAGAAATTTATTTATATATTAATAGTCCGGGAGGTTTAGTTACAGCTGGACTTGGTATTTATGATACGATGCAATATGTTAAACCTGAGATTTCAACTTTATGCATTGGTCAAGCAGCATCCATGGGTTCATTTCTTTTAGCAGCTGGAGCTAAAGGTAAAAGATTTTCATTACCAAACTCAAGAATTATGGTTCATCAACCATCCGCAGGTTTTCAAGGACAAGCTACAGATATTGAAATACATGCTAACGAAGTTCTTTCTTTGAAAAAAAGATTGAATGAAATTTATTCAAAACACACTGACAAAAGTGTAGATGAAATTAAGAATGCTCTTGAAAGAGATAATTTCATGACAGCAGAAATTGCTAAATCTTTTGGTTTAATAGACGAAGTTGTAGATAAAAGACCTTAACATACCACATATTGATCTCAGTTAATTTGAAACTTGATATCAACGAGTCTCCTATAATAAAGTAAATGAATTGATTCGATTTAAAAATTATGAACACAAACAATAAAAATATCCTCTACTGTTCTTTTTGTGGAAAAAGCCAACATGAAGTTAGAAAGCTTATTGCAGGACCTACTGTATTTATATGTGATGAGTGCGTTGAGCTTTGTATGGATATTATTAAGGAAGAAAATAAAGATACTTTTGTAAAACATCAAGATGGACTTCCTTCACCAAAAGAGATTTGTGCAGTTTTAGATGACTATGTCATTGGTCAAGCTCATGCAAAAAAAGTTCTATCAGTTGCAGTTCACAATCATTACAAAAGATTAAATTATGAGAGCAAGACAAGTAAAAATGTAGAACTCGCTAAATCCAATATTCTTTTGGTTGGTCCAACTGGCTGTGGAAAAACTTTATTAGCACAAACACTTGCTAGAATTTTAGATGTTCCATTCACAATGGCTGATGCAACAACTTTAACAGAAGCAGGATATGTTGGTGAAGATGTTGAAAATATTATACTTAAATTACTCCAAGCAGCAGACTACAATGTTGAAAAAGCTCAACGAGGAATAGTTTATATAGATGAGGTCGACAAGATTAGTAGAAAATCAGAAAATCCATCAATTACTAGAGATGTATCTGGCGAAGGTGTTCAACAAGCTTTATTAAAAATAATGGAAGGAACAGTAGCTAGTGTGCCGCCGCAAGGTGGAAGAAAACATCCTCAGCAAGAATTTTTACAAGTCGATACTACAAATATTTTATTTATTTGTGGAGGAGCTTTTGCTGGTTTAGATAAAATAATTTCTCAAAGAGATAAAGGAACATCTATTGGATTTGGTGCTGACGTTAAAAATACGCAAGACAAAAAAACTGGTGAATGGATGAAAAGTCTTGAACCTGAAGACATGTTAAAATATGGATTAATACCTGAATTCATTGGAAGACTACCAATGATCGCAACATTAGAAGATTTAGATGAAAAATCTTTAATAAAAATTTTACAAGAACCTAAAAACTCATTAACAAAACAGTATCAAGAATTATTTAAATTAGATGGTGCTAAATTAACATTTAAGGATAATGCATTAAAAGAAATTGCTCAAAAAGCGATTAACAAAAAAACTGGTGCAAGAGGTTTAAGGTCGATTTTAGAAAATGTTTTATTAAAAACAATGTTTGATTTGCCAAGCCAAGACAACATAGAGGAAGTTATAGTTGATGCATCAGCTGTAAAAGGTCTTACTCAACCAATCCTAGTCCACTCAAAAGGTGAGAGCAAAGCAAAAAATAACAAAACATCAGCGGCTTAATAGCTTTAATAACTTTTAAAAAGCTATTGCAAATTTCAATTTAATATCCATATTTAGTGCATGGATGTTAAAATTTCATTACCGCTATTACCATTAAGAGACATAGTTGTTTTTCCAAGTATGGTTATCCCTCTGTTTGTTGGAAGAGATAAATCTATTTCAGCTTTAAATGAAGTAATGAAAAAAGATAAGAAAATTATTCTAGTTACACAAAAAAACTCTGAGATAGATGATCCAAAAAAAACAGATGTGTTCATGTATGGTTGTGAAGGAAGTATCTTACAGCTTTTAAAATTACCCGATGGCACAGTTAAAGTTTTGGTTGAAGGTATAAAGAGAGTAAAAATTTTAGACTTTAAAGATAATGAAAAATTTATAACCTGTGAATATACTGTTCACAATGATGTTCTTATTAAAGATGAGGACCTTTATCCTTTAGCAGCTACAGCAATTAGAAGACTAGAAAAACTTACTTCGATTAACAAGAAAGTTTCAAATGAAACTATCAATACAATTAAACAACTTAAAGATCCTTCTCAGATTGCTGACAATATAGCCTCTCATCTAACAGCAACTATTTCTGAAAAACAACAAATATTTGAAACTGTCGATGTTAAAAAAAGATTAAACGCCATAATTAAAATTATGGAAAATGAAACTAGCATCATTGGAGTTGAGAAAAGAATTAGAGGACGAGTTAAAACACAAATGGAAAAAACTCAAAGAGAGTATTATTTAAACGAACAACTAAAAGCTATTCAAAAAGAACTTGGTGAGATTGAAGACGGAAAAGATGAAAATACAAGTCTTAATAAATCAATTTTAAAAGCCAAAATGCCTAAAGATGTTGAAAAAAAATGTCTTCAGGAGTTAAAAAAATTAAAAAACATGAGTCCAATGTCTGCTGAAGCTACCGTAGTTAGAAACTACCTTGATTGGATGATAGAGCTTCCTTGGTATAAAAAAAGTGAAGTAGATATTGATCTAGCTAAAGCTTTAGACGTGCTTGATAAAGATCACTTCGGATTAGAAAAAATTAAAGAAAGAATTATAGAATTTTTGGCTGTTCAAAAAAGAATGGAAAAAATTAAAGGTCCAATATTGTGTTTAGTTGGTCCTCCTGGAGTTGGAAAAACATCGCTTGGAAAATCTATTGCCAAAGCAACTAATAGAGAATTTGTAAGAATGTCAGTGGGAGGAATGCGTGATGAGGCTGAAATTCGTGGACATAGAAGAACTTACATTGGTTCTCTGCCAGGAAAAATTATCCAAATGATGAAAAAAGCAGGAACAAAAAATCCTTTAATTTTATTGGATGAAATTGACAAAATTGGAAATGATTATCGTGGGGATCCTTCATCAGCATTATTAGAAGCTTTAGATCCTGAGCAGAACACTACATTTAATGATCACTATTTAGAAGTTGATTATGATTTATCAGATGTGATGTTTGTAACAACTGCAAATACTTTAAATATACTTCCTCCATTATTAGACAGAATGGAAGTTATACGTTTGGCTGGTTACACTGAAGATGAAAAAATTAGTATTGCAAATAAATACCTATTACCAAAACAAATAAAGGATAATGGTGTTAAAGAAAACGAAATGAAACTTGGAGACAACGTCATTCAAGAAGTTATTAGAAGTTACACTAAAGAGTCTGGTGTTAGAAATTTAGAGAGAGAAATCTCTAAGCTAGCAAGAAAAGTTGTAAAAAAAGTTGTTGCAGGTGAACAAGATAAAGTTGAAATTAATAATGACAATCTTTCAGATTTCCTAGGTGTTGCTAAATATAAATTTGGAGAGCTAGAACCTAATGACAAAGTTGGAATTGTAACAGGATTAGCTTGGACAGAATATGGTGGAGAAATTTTAAAAATTGAGACTGTAACAATGCCTGGAAAAGGCAGAATGCAAATAACAGGTAAGCTTGGTGATGTAATGCAAGAGTCTGTAAAAGCTGCAAAATCTTTTGTTAGATCTAAATGTTTAGAGTACGGAATAATTCCACCTTTATTTGAAAAAAAAGATTTTCATATTCATGTTCCAGAAGGAGCTACACCAAAAGATGGTCCATCAGCAGGTATTGGTATGGTAACTTCAATTGTTTCATCGCTTACTAATAATCCAGTAAGAAGAGATATTGCGATGACTGGAGAGGTAACAATTACTGGACAAGTTCTTCCAATTGGAGGACTTAAAGAAAAATTATTGGCCGCTCATAGAGCTGGAATTAAAGAAGTAATAATACCAAAAGAAAATGAAAAAGACTTAGTAGACATGCCAAAAAAAATTATTGATGAAATCAAAATCACACCAGTGGAATTCGCTGACCAAGTTTTAAAAATAGCTTTAACAAAAGAGTTAAAAAGAACAGAGTGGGTTGAGGTTGATTTAAGTAAAAACGACGATAAATCTCAAGCTAGTATTCAATAATAAATAATTTACTTTGCAGTCTCGTTGATGTATTAGTACCGATGTTTTGGGGCGGTTAGCTCAGTTGGTAGAGCATCTCGTTTACACCGAGGGGGTCAAAGGTTCGAGTCCTTTACTGCCCACCAAAATATTAAAAAGTGGGGGTGTAGCTCAGTTGGTTAGAGCGATCGCCTGTCACGCGATAGGTCGAGGGTTCGAGTCCCTTCACTCCCGCCACTTTCTAACATTAAGCCTTCAAAAGTTAAGATTTTGAGATGTGTATATTTGTTATTATGTGACTTAACTACACTTCACCGTATATCAAAAACTGATATATAACTGTTAATGTTTCCAGAATTTTTACAAGAATATCTACCGATTATACTTTTTTTAATTATCGCATTAGGTCTAAGTTGTGCATTTGTAGCTGTAAATTTTATTCTTTCACCAAAAAATCCTGATCCTGAAAAACTTTCAGCATATGAGTGTGGTTTTGAACCCTTTGAAGACTCTAGAATGGAATTTGATGTAAGGTTTTATTTAGTAGCAATTCTTTTTATAATTTTTGATTTAGAAATCGCATTTCTTTTTCCATGGGCTATCTCACTTGGGAATATTGGACTCCTTGGTTTTTCATCTATGATGATTTTTTTATTTATACTTACAATTGGTTTTATATATGAGTGGAAAAAGGGTGCTCTAGACTGGGAATAAAATAATTTTATGAATAATAAGTTAGATCAAGTACCTGAGGAATTCAAACAATTAGCTGAGGATTTTAGCAAAAATGGTTTTATCACAACCTCACTAGATAATCTGATCAATTGGTCAAGATCGGGCTCACTTCATTGGATGACATTTGGCTTAGCTTGTTGTGCAGTTGAGATGATGCAAACAGCAATGCCGCGATATGATTTAGAAAGATTTGGCGCTGCTCCTCGTGGTTCACCTAGACAATCAGATGTTATGATAGTTGCTGGCACTCTTACAAACAAAATGGCTCCTGCATTAAGAAAAGTTTACGATCAAATGCCTGAACCACGGTATGTCATATCTATGGGAAGTTGTGCTAATGGTGGTGGTTACTATCACTATTCTTATTCTGTTGTTAGGGGATGTGATCGAATTGTTCCTGTAGATATTTATGTTCCAGGTTGTCCTCCATCTGCTGAAGCTTTGCTTTATGGAATTTTACAATTACAAAAAAAGATTAGAAACAAAGGTTCATTCAATAGATAATTATCATGAATACTCTAATAGAATTGGAAAAAAAAATTAACTCTGAATTAACTACAAAAATAAATAATTCTAAAATTTTGCATGACCAACTTTATCTTGAGATTAACAAAGAGGACTTAATAGATGTAACTCTTTTTTTAAAGACTAATAAAGATACTAAATTTAGACAACTTATAGATATAACTGCCGTTGATTATCCAGAAGAAACCCAGAGATTTAAAATTGTTTATTTATTATTAAGTCATGAGTTTAATCAAAGAATAATTTTAAGTTACCACATAAGTGAAAATGAAATGATAAGCTCATTAACAAGCATTTTTCCTGCTGCAAATTGGATGGAAAGAGAAGTCTTTGATATGTATGGAATTAATTTTAAAGATCACCCAGACTTAAGAAGAATTCTAACTGATTATGGTTTTGAAGGTCATCCTTTGAGAAAAGATTTCCCTTTAACAGGTCATACAGAAGTTAGATACAGCGAAGAACAAAAAAAAGTTATTAATGAACCTGTAAAATTAGAGCAAAATTACAGAAATTTTGATTACGAGAGTCCTTGGGAAGGAACAAAATACATTAAAGAACAAACTGACAATAATGACAAAAAAAATTAAAAATCTTAATCTAAACTTTGGTCCACAACATCCAGCAGCACATGGTGTTCTAAGGTTGATATTAGAATTAGATGGTGAAGTAGTCGAAAAAGCAGATCCACATATTGGCTTACTTCACAGAGGAACAGAAAAACTTATCGAAAATAAAACCTATATGCAGGCTGTACCTTATTTTGATAGATTGGATTATGTGGCTCCAATGAACCAAGAACATGCGTTTGCATTAGCTATTGAAAAAATTTTAGATATTAAAGTGCCTATTAGAGCTCAATATATAAGAGTTATATTTTGTGAAATTGGAAGAATATTAAGTCATATATTAAATGTTACTACACAAGCTCTTGATGTTGGTGCACTTACACCTTCTTTATGGGGTTTTGAAGAACGTGAAACATTAATGACATTTTATGAGAGAGCTTCTGGTTCAAGATTGCATGCAAATTATTTTAGAGCTGGTGGAGTTCATCAAGATCTTCCATCTGGTTTAGAAGATGATATTTTAAAGTTTTGCGAAACATTTCCAAAAATAATTAATGATTTAGAAAGTCTGCTTACAGATAATAGGATTTTTAAACAAAGAAATGTGGATATTGGAATAGTTACGAAAGAAGATGCGCTAGATTATTCATTTACAGGAGTAATGATTAGAGGGTCAGGTATCCCATGGGATTTGAGAAAATCACAACCTTACGATTGTTATGAGCAATTAGAATTTAAGATACCTGTTGGAAAAAATGGTGATTGTTATGATCGATATTTATGTAGAATTGAAGAAATGAAAGAAAGCGTCTCTATTATTAAGCAATGTCTTTCAAAAATGGAGAAAGGTCCAATCAAATCTTTAGACGGAAAGATTAGTCCTCCTCCCAAAAAGGAATTAAAACAATCAATGGAAGCACTGATCCATCATTTTAAATTATTTACTGAAGGATACAGGGTTCCTAAAGATGAAATTTATACTGCTGTAGAAGCTCCAAAAGGTGAATTTGGAGTTTATTTAATTTCAGATGGGACAAGTAAACCTTACAAATGTAAAATTAGAGCACCCGGATTTTCACATCTTCAATCAATGGATTACTTAATTAAAGGACATATGTTAGCTGATGTACCAGCTGTCTTGGGTTCTTTGGATATTGTTTTTGGTGAGGTTGATAGATGACACTTAGAAAAATATCTAAAGAGCAGCCTGAAAAATTTGAATTCACTCAAGAAAATTTAGATGAAGCCAATAGAATTATAAAAAAATATCCAAAGGGTAGACAACAAAGTGCTGTGATGTCTTTACTATATTTAGCACAAAAACAAAATGATAACTGGATACCGTTATCAGCAATGAAACATATAGGTAAGATTTTAGATATGCCTTATGTTAAAGTTTATGAAGTTGCTACCTTCTACACAATGTATAATTTAACACCTGTTGGTAAAAATTTTGTTCAAGTGTGCACTACTACTCCTTGCATGATTAGAGGAGCTTATAAATTAGTTGAAGCGTGTAAGGAAAAAATTTCTGAAAATGAAAATGAATTTGTTAAAGAAAAAAATTGCTCATGGATGGAAGTTGAGTGTTTAGGTGCATGCATTAATGCGCCTATGATGCAAATTAATGATGACTACTATGAAGATCTTGATAAAGAAAAAGCCTTAAAAATATTAGATCAAATAATTTCAGGAAAAAAACCTGAACCTGGATCTTATAGAGGTAGATTAAATTCAGAGCCTGAAAACAATAGAAAAACTCTTTTGGATGTAAAAAATGCTTAACGATAAAGATAGAATATTTAAAAATTTATATAACGATTTAGGAGCAGACTTTGTCTCAGCAAAAAAAAGGGGAGATTGGTCAAATACTAAAGAACTTTGTGCTAAAGGAAAAGAGTGGATAATTAATGAAATCAAACTCTCAGAACTTAGAGGTAGAGGAGGTGCTGGTTTTCCAACTGGCCTTAAATGGTCTTTTGCACCTAAAGAAGTTGGTTCAAGGCCTCATTATCTTGTAATTAATGCTGATGAGTCTGAGCCAGGTACTTGTAAAGATAGAGACATTTTAAGATTTGAACCTCATAAATTAATAGAGGGCTGTTTAATAGCTTCATACGCAGTTAACGCTCATGTCTGCTATGTTTATATTCGTGGTGAATATTATAATGACGGCCAAAAACTTCAAAAGGCTATAGATGAGGCTTATAAAAATAATGTAATTGGTAAAAATGCTTCTGGCACAGGTTGGGATTTTGATATTTTTATTCATTATGGAGCAGGAGCATATATTTGTGGTGAAGAAACAGCTTTACTTGAAAGTTTAGAAGGTAAAAAAGGTCAACCAAGATTAAAACCACCATTTCCTGCTTTGATAGGATTGTATGGTTGTCCAACAATAATAAATAATGTTGAGACGATTGCCGTTGTTCCAACTATTTTAAGAAGAGGTGGAGAATGGTTCTCTAAATTAGGTAAACCAAAAAATACTGGTACAAAAATTTTTTGTATCTCAGGAAATGTAAATAATCCATGCAATGTAGAAGAAGAGATGGGTATACCGTTAAAAGATTTAATAGAAAATCACGCTGGGGGTGTGATTGGTGGATGGGATAATTTGCAAGCAGTAATTCCGGGCGGATCTTCAATGCCTTTGTTACCAAAAAAAACTTGTGATACGATTAATATGGATTTTGACTCATTAGTAGCTGAGAAAAGTGGATTAGGAACAGCGGGTATTGTTGTTATTAACAAAGATCAAGACATTATAAAATGTATGGCAAGAATTGCCAGATTTTATAAACACGAGAGTTGTGGTCAGTGTACTCCATGCAGAGAAGGTTCGGGGTGGATGTGGAGAATGTTAGAACGAATGGCCAAAGGTGAAGCATCTCAAGATGAAGTTGATATGTTAATGGACGTAACAAAACAAATTGAAGGCCATACAATTTGTGCTTTTGGAGAGGGTTCCTCATGGCCTGTACAAGGTTTACTAAGACATTTTTCAGATGAGATCAAAAAAAGAAACAAATTTGATCCCATTGTAAAAAAACAGAAAGATATTCCTTACTTAGTTGACCAACACTTATTGGATAAAAATGCTTAAATTAAAAGTAAATGAAATTGAAGTAGAAGTCGAAGAGGGTCTTACGGTTTTACAAGCTTGTGAAAAAGCTGGAGTTGAAATCCCTAGATTTTGTTATCATGAAAAGTTGTCAATAGCCGGTAATTGCAGAATGTGTTTAGTGGAGATGGAAAAATCTCCTAAGCCTATTGCATCATGTGCAATGCCAGCTGCTGATGGGATGGTCATAAAAACAAATACTCCCAAAATTGAAAAGTCTCGTAAAGGGGTAATGGAATTTTTATTAGCCAATCATCCTTTAGATTGTCCTGTTTGTGATCAAGGAGGGGAATGTGACCTTCAAGATCAATCTATGTTTTATGGAATTGATAAATCTAGATTTAAAGAAAATAAAAGATCTGTGCCAGATAAAAACATGGGGCCATTAATTAAAACTCAAATGACAAGATGTATTCATTGCACAAGATGCATTCGATTTGCAACAGAAATAGCGGGTGTACCAGAGCTCGGTGCGATTGGTAGAGGAGAAGATATGCAGATAACCACCTATCTGGAACAATCTATTCAATCAGAATTATCAGGCAATGTTATTGATCTTTGCCCAGTTGGCGCTTTAACTTCTAAACCTTATGTTTTTGAAGCTAGACCGTGGGAACTTAAAAAAACAGAGTCAATAGATGTGATGGATGCTGTGGGATCAAATATTAGAGTTGATACTTATGGCTGGGAAGTAAAAAGAATTTTACCTTTAATAAATGAAGACATTAATGAAGAATGGATTTCAGATAAAACAAGGTATGCATGCGATGGTCTTTCAAATCAAAGATTGGATACACCGTATATTAAATATAATGGAAAATTTGAAAAAGCTACTTGGGATGAGGTTTTCAAGATAATAAAATCAAAAATAAAAAATACTTCAAAAGATAAAATTGCAGGGTTTGTTGGTGATTTAGCAAATATGGAGTCTAGCTATATCTTCAAAGAATTTTTCGACAGGACTTTAGACACGAACAATTATGACTGTAGAACATCAAATTATTACACCAATATAAATGAAAGAGAAAATTATTTATTTAATTCAAAAATTAACGGAATAGAGGAGTCTGATTTAATTTTCTTAATTGGAACAAATCCAAGATTTGAAGCAACTATTTTAAATGCAAGAATTAGAAAATCATATGTGAATAATTTGACAAAAATTTTATCTCTTTCTGATGTGGGTGATCTAACATACCCTTACAAAACCTTAGATGGAAAAACAAAAACTCTAGTTGATATTTTTGAAGGCAAGAGTGAAATTACAAAAGATATTTTAAATGCAAAAAAACCTCTTATTATATTAGGAGAATCTTTTTTTAAATTACAATCTGCAGATTTCTTATTTAATTTAATTAAAAACTTTTTAACAAATAATAAAAAAATTGATGAGTCATGGAACTCTCTAAATAAAATTAGCACTGATGCATCAACAGTTGGAAGTTTAGATTTAAAAATTATTAATGAAAAGGGAAATATTTTTGAAAATTTAAAAGCTAATAACTTTGAAATTATATACTTATTAGGACAGGATAATTTAAATTTTGATAAAAAAAATGAATTTATTATTTATCAAGGTAGCCACGGCGATAAGGGTGCGGAAATAGCAGATATTATTTTACCTGGTGCTGCTTACACAGAACAAAATGGGCATTTTACAAATTTAGAAGGTAAGATCCAAAAAGCCTTTAA
>Ga0213863_10000552_pt1 | contig 28525 bp, 26 predicted proteins | sample PICome_8_FD_160128 | JGI IMG/M metagenome (GOLD analysis project Ga0213863, IMG submission 160128) | Coastal seawater microbial communities near Pivers Island, North Carolina, United States - PICO497 | ecosystem: Environmental > Aquatic > Marine > Coastal | place: USA: North Carolina... | reverse complement strand
TTAATCCCTTAAGGATATTCACTCATACAAGCACTCAAAACGGCCCTTACACGGCGTTTAAGCCAACGACTGCGGTTCTTGTGCTTAGGCGCGGGATTGATCTCCTAGGCGCGCCCGCAAGGCGATATAGGAATGAGAGATGAGTGCTTTTTACGAGGAAATAGGCCCTAAAGTGGTCTGTAAATGTATGGAAACTAGCAGTTTCATACATTTCAGTAAAAACCTCATTGATTACGCCAGCTTACGCCTTCTGGCAGAAACCGAATGCTCTTTGAAATGTATGAAAATATAATTAACACACACATAAACAACTATTTAGGACTTTTTATGCGCGACAAGTGGGAACTCAATGAAGAACAGCTAAAAGAGTTATTGCTTGTGACCAACGTCATTATTGGCGCGCCTATTACAGAGGAAACTAAAGATGAAGCAAGCACGTGTTTTGAACGACAAAGAGCTGAGGACTGTGCTCAACAGCACAAAGATGACCAGGTACCAACACAGAAACCAGCTAATGGTGATGCTTAGCTACTGCGCTGGGTTACGAGCATGTGAGATTTCCAGTTTGCGGATTGGCGATGTCATAGGCAGTGACGGTGAAGCCATGCACACCATTCTACTTGAACGGTGGCAAACCAAAGGCACCCAGCGTCAACAAGTTGTGGTAAGTGAGAAGCTGCGTAAAGAAATCACGCGATACGTACAACAATGCAGACCGCAAGCTAAACCGCACTCCCCACTATTAAGCAGCCAAAAAGGCGGGGCTTTCAGCAGTCAAACAATACAGCAAGTATTTCGTCAACTGTATACACAAATTGGCTTTGATGGTGCAAGCAGTCACAGTGGCCGACGAACAATGCTCACAAAGCTGGCCGAACGGGGTGTGCATGCTCGCGTGATACAGCAAATTGCGCGACACAGCAGCTTAGCAACAACCCAGCGTTATATTGAAGTGTCGCCGCACTTGCTGCGCAACGCTGTTGAGATGCTTTAATCTAGTTCAACCAAGTCTTGCGACTGGCCTTCATAACTGAGCATGGCCGCTCGCTCTTGTTCCGATAAATCAACATGATAGTAGGTTTCAGTAAGATGTTTGAGACTGGTACCACACACCTTACTAAGTGTTAGTGGGTTTGCATTACTCTGAAGCCGTTTAGTAATCCCATAATGCCGGGTACTGTAGTACGTTAAATTGCGCGCCTTCCAGTCCTCAATATTAGCGAGATCCATCAACTGCGCGTAGTGATAGTACAAAGCATCACGTGTAACACGTTCACCATTGTTTGCTGTGAAAACATAATCATTTTGTTTGGTGTACCTACTGAGACTTCGCAACCTATCGAAGTGCTTACCGCCGCGCACCTTAATCACTCTGCTCTGTCGCACTTTGCTCGTTTCAGCCAATACATTAATCGTCACTAGCCGCTGATTTTCAGCTGTGTAAGTTTCTACGTTGCCCCACTTCAACTGGTATAACTCACCAAAACGCATCATGGTGTTGGCACCAATTAGGAAGAAATGACGCACTAACTGCCGAATAAAGCGTTCATCATCACTCAAGAATTCACGCTGGGCTGCCTTCTTCGAGGTATAGCTGATGAGTACTCGTGTGATACGACCGTACTCATCGTCTGAGTAGGTACTGCGGCGAAGTGAATCAGCATCAACACCTCTTCGGCTAATGCTGGGGAAGATATAGTGAGGGATATTATGCAAGCCTTCTTCGAATGCCCATTTACACAAAGCATTAATAGTGGATTGCTCATTTTTGATGGTGACGTCTTTGGCGCCCTTCTGCTGACGATACTGCTGATAGCCTTGTAGACTTTTGCTTTCTAGATCATTGAGACGAGTCACGCTGCTGTGCGCTTCTCGACCCACAATCCCGCAATAAGCCACAAAATGGTTAAGGTGGGATTTAATGGTTGCCCAACGACCTTCAGTAATCGATCCACGCTTAACGTCTACATTCCATCGATGTGCTAGGTACTCATCTTCTGCCTGCTGCACAGTGGGGCTAAAGATTCGTCTGCCAGCATTAACGTTTGCTTTGATTGCAAAGAACTCGTTCTCGGCTCGCTCAACCGCTGTATCAAGGTGAGTGGTTTTTAACGTCTTGCGAACATATTTGCGCTCTTCGCTAATCCACATACGAAAGTGCCAATACCCACCGCTTTGCTGGGTTCTGACAACTTCGGCTTTGCCACCGTAGATTGGGTGTTGATCCGTTAGGAAGGACTGGGGCGGTGTAGCGCATTTGCTGCGCTGTGTTTGCGGTGCTGTGTTATCTACCACTAAAGTCACGTGTGTGTTTGCTCTCATACCACTCTCTTCTAGTTAATGTACTAGAACAGAATAAGCCTCATTTATCGCGTATCAGCGTGATTTAACGCTGCTACTATTAAATGCTACTTATGATTTGCAGTAATCGCAACCGTTTGTAACTTTCTTTGTAAAACCCCCTGTTTTAGGGGTCGTTTGTAACAAGTTTGTAACTCGCAACTCTATATAAATCAATGGGTTACACCTACCCGACTACTCCCACTCAATAGTCGCTGGTGGCTTGCTTGACACATCATAGGTCACCCGAGAGACCTCGGTAATTTCATTGATAATACGATTAGACACCTTCTCCAACAGCTCATAGGGCAGATGCGCCCAGCGAGCCGTCATAAAGTCGATGGTCTCCACTGCACGCAGAGCAATCACCCATTCATAGCGACGGGCATCGCCCACTACACCCACAGACTTAATGGGCAGGAATACGGCAAAGGCCTGACTAGTTTTATGGTACCAACCGGAGTTGTGCAGCTCTTCGATAAAGATAGCATCGGCTTCGCGGAGAATATCGGCATAGTCTTTTTTAACTTCACCGAGAATACGCACGCCTAGGCCGGGGCCCGGGAATGGGTGACGGTAAACCATATCGTAGGGCAGACCCAGTTCGACACCGATCTTGCGCACTTCATCTTTAAACAGTTCGCGCAGTGGCTCAACTAATTCAAGCGCCATATCATCTGGCAAGCCGCCCACGTTGTGGTGAGACTTAATTACATGGGCTTTGCCGGTTTTGGAGGCGGCAGATTCAATCACATCGGGATAGATGGTGCCCTGAGCGAGGAAGTTAACATTCTCAATTTTATTGGATTCTTCGTCGAAGATTTCAATAAAGGTATTGCCAATCACTTTGCGTTTGGCTTCCGGGTCGCTGACGCCGACCAAGCCATCTAGGAATTTGTCTTGGGCATTGGCGCGAATCACTTTTACGCCCATATTTTTGGCGAACATCTCCATCACCATATCGCCTTCATTTTTACGCAGCAGACCATTGTCCACAAACACACAGGTCAGCTGGTCACCAATTGCCTTGTGCAATAGTGCAGCAACCACGGAGGAATCAACACCCCCGGATAAACCCAACAGCACATGGCTGTCGCCAACCTGCTCCTGCACTCGGGCTATCTGGTCTTCAATAATCGCCGCGGCGGTCCACAGGGCATCACAGCCACAGATTTGCAGAGCGAAATGTTCAAACATACGCTGCCCTTGCAATGTATGGGTCACCTCAGGGTGGAACTGAATACCGTAGAAATTCTTTTCTTCATTAACCATTCCGGCAATGGGACAAGATGGCGTCGAGGCCATGAGGCTAAAGCCCTCCGGCATGGCAACAACCTTATCACCATGGCTCATCCACACATCCAAAAGGGACTCACCCTCATGACCAACATGATCTTTAATATCTTGTAATAGGCTCGACTCATTCTCGACCTTCACCTGAGCATACCCAAACTCACGCACATCTGAGGTATCAACACTACCCCCCAGCTGGCCAGCCATGGTCTGCATGCCATAGCAAATACCCAGCACTGGCAAACCCATGGTAAATACGCAGTCTGGTGCGCGCGGTGCATCGGCACCGCCAGTCACCGACTCGGGGCCACCGGAGAGAATAATGCCCTTGGGATCAAATTCGCGGATCTCTTGTTCGCTGATATCCCAGGCGCGAATCTCGGAGAACACACCAATCTCACGCACTCGGCGGGCAATCAGCTGGGTGTACTGAGAGCCAAAATCGAGAATAAGAATTTTTTGCGAATGTAGATCTGACATTGATTAACCCTAAAAAAGAAAGGCTGCGGTATTTATTGAACGCAGCCCTTTTTAAAACATAACAACAGCAGCAGCTTATCGACCACCGGCCGGATAATTTGGTGCTTCCTTGGTAATCTGCACATCGTGCACATGGCTCTCGCTGGTACCAGCAGACGTTACTCGGACAAACTCGGGCTCAGTACGCATCTGATCCATAGTGCTGCAACCGGTATAACCCATGGCTGAGCGCAGGCCACCCATCATCTGGTGGATAATGGCGGACACTGGCCCTTTGTAAGGCACTCTGCCCTCAATACCCTCAGGTACTAATTTCTCAGCGCCTTCATTGGCGTCCTGAAAATACCGATCGCTGGAACCCTGACTGCGTGACATGGCGCCCAATGAGCCCATACCACGGTAAGATTTGTAAGAGCGACCCTGATAGATTTCGATCTCGCCCGGCGCTTCTTCAGTACCCGCCAGCATGGAGCCCATCATCACGGCGCTGGCACCAGCCACAACAGCTTTGGACATATCACCGGAGTAGCGAATGCCACCATCGGCAATCACGGGGACATCTGTGCCTTTTAAAGCGGACACCGCATCAGCAATGGCAGTAATCTGTGGAACACCAATACCAGTAACAATTCTTGTGGTGCAGATTGAGCCCGGCCCAATACCCACCTTAACCCCATCGGCCCCGGCATCGGCCAGTGCTTTGGCACCAGCACCTGTGGCCACATTGCCACCAATCACCTGTACCTCTGGGTAGTTCTTTTTGATCCACTTAACCCGCTCCAGAACATTTTTGGAATGGCCATGGGCGGTGTCGACCACCAGCACATCTACACCGGCGGCAACCAATGCTGCCACGCGGTCATCTGTATCCTGGCCTACACCAACTGAAGCACCGACACGCAATCGGCCCTGATCGTCTTTACAGGCATTGGGGTGTTGTTCTGCTTTATCAATATCGGTAACCGTGATCAGTCCTTTGAGCTCAAAGGCATCATTGACCACCAATACTTTTTCAATTCTGTGTTTGTGCAACAGAGCCCGCACTGCATCCGGCTCAGCACCTTCCTGCACGGTTACCAAATCTTCTTTTGGTGTCATCACCGACGTCACCAGCGCATCCATATCTGTGGCAAAGCGCACATCGCGGCGGGTCACAAGACCAATCAAATTGCCATCTTCAAGCACCGGCAGGCCAGAAATATTATTGGCTACTGACAGGTCATAAAGCTCACCCAAGGTCGCCGTAGACTGAATAGTGTGGGGATCTTTAACCACTCCGGATTCATACTTCTTAACCGCGCGAACCTCTTTAGCCTGCTGTTCGATGCTCATGCTCTTGTGGATAATACCCACACCGCCTTCAGCGGCAATGGCAATGGCTAAACGAGCTTCAGTGACTGTGTCCATAGCAGCAGAAACCAGAGGGATATTCATCTTGATACCGCGAGTTAACTGGCTTTGCGTCGATACATCTTTTGCCGTGACGTCGGAATACCCTGGTACTAGCAGTACGTCGTCAAAGGTTAAAGCTTCATGGGAAATGCGTAACATAAGGGGACGCTTACCTCTGTGAGGTTTTAAAAAGTAAGCGCCGTATTATAAATCAGCGCCCATAATAAGGTAAACAACTATTTACCGATTTTTATACGGGAAAACAGTGACTTAAGCTCGCTTTAAGCATCGAATAATTTCTAGACCAACTAATCCCGCCATCCCATTTAACGAAGCTTTTACTCAAGCCTGCTCAGCACAAGACACTAACCTCGCTCTGGGAGAATCCTGGATGGAGTATGGTATAGATATAAGGTTACCGCGATAACAAAACTTATCGCCTCGGCCACTGAAACAGCAGCAACAAAACGGTAATCCGCTAACAGCATATAAAACAGGACCAGTAAACCCGCAGGCATAATTAAACTGCGGCAGCTGGCCACCAGTGCAGATTGAAACGGCAGATGCACTGCCGTGAGGTAACCGGATATCAGCATAGTAAAACCGGCAAAAATAAACACCGGCCAAATATAGGCGACAAACTCTAATGCCAACGCCAGGGTTTGGCTGTCTCGTTCAACATCAATAAACAGGCCGATCAGTGTTTCACTTCCAGCGATCAATAGACCAATGATAGCCGCACTGACCCCCAAAATCATGATGCCGGCGGTACGCAAAAATGCCCGTATTCTCTGGGGGTTTCGCGCCCCATAATTTTGCGAAATGATCACCTGGATAGAGTCTGAAATAGCGAAGTACGCCATAAACCCGACAAACAGCAGATAGTTGACCAAGGTAATCGCTGCGACCCCAGTGACTCCCGCTCGCTGAATAAGCATCGAATTAAAAATAAAGGCAATCAGCGCGCCAGATACTTCATTAATAAATTCAGAGATACCGTTATAGGCCGCCTGAAAGACCTCGCGCCAATCATTTTGCCGCAAGCCAAAAGATATTTTCCGTTGTGGGTGAAAAAAATAAAACAGCATCACTGCAAGGGATACTACCTCTGAGAGCCCCGTCGCCAGTGCTGCGCCCGTCAGTCCCCAGCCGTAGACGGCAATAAACAGATAGTCCAGGGTAATATTGACCACAGCACCTATGGTAAGCCCCAAGGCCGCTAAATTGGGAAAGCCATCCAGGCGAATAAAGAAATAGATCTGGATAACAATAAACTGGAAGAACAGAAAGGGGAAAATAATCCGATAATATTCGCTCATCACCGGAAATAATGTTTCATCCGCCCCTAGACTAGCAAAGATTTCAGCCTCAAATATAAGCCCCAGGGCAATTACTATCAGGCCATAAACAACCATAAACATCAGAGTTTTACTAAAAATTGCCGATGCTGCAGCTGTATTCTTCTCGCCCAGATACTTGCCGCCACGCACAGAGCCACCAATCGATATCATCATGCTGACACCGAATAAAAGCGTTGTGATGGGGATAATAAGATTGACTGCTGCCAGAGCAGTCACACCCTCATAGTTACCGATAAACATGCCGTCCACCAATGAAGCGGACGTCATGGCAATCAACCCTAGTAAAGAGGGCAGCATGTAACTTACAAAGGTTGGAAATATGGGGCCTACAAGGGCTTTGTTATCTACAGCAGTATCAGTATTCATCGAGTTTCTTTAATATTTTTTATAATTATAAGCGTAACGTTTTGGATTGATACTAAACATTAGCGGATCTGGATTAGCGCGGCATACAGGGCATGCCCATTATTTCTCCAGCTTCACAACGGGAAAACAGTGACTTAAGACTGCTCACTTCTCTACAATAGGTGCAATGAATAGCCAAATACAAAGCACTTCCACAGACCGACAAATCTTCAGCGTTAGCCAACTTAATCGCAGTGTGCGTCATCTGCTGGAAACCCAGCTACCCATGCTTTGGGTCGAAGGGGAGATATCCAACTTCGCTCGCCCAGGCTCCGGCCACTGGTACCTGACATTAAAAGATGATCAGGCCCAGGTGCGCTGCGCCATGTTCCGCAATGCCAATCAGAGGGTCGGCTTTCAGCCCGCCAATGGCACACAGGTTTTGGTGCGCTGCCGAGCTGGGCTCTACGAGGGCCGCGGCGAATACCAGCTAGTAATCGAGCATATGGAAGAGGCGGGCTTTGGCGCCCTGCAGCGTCAGTTCGAACAACTCAAACAAAAACTAACCGCAGAGGGTCTGTTTGATAATCAGCACAAACAGCCCATGCCCGAATCGGTGCGTCATATCGGAGTTATCACCTCCTCCACCGGCGCTGCGGTCAAAGATATTCTCTCGGTACTGAATCGTCGTTTTCCGGCTATCAAGATAAGCATCTTCCCCACCATGGTGCAGGGGGAACAGGCCGCAGGGCAGATTGTTCAGGCAATTGCAGATGCCAATCAATATGGCCTGTGCGACGCCTTGATTGTTGGTCGTGGTGGCGGTTCTTTAGAGGATTTATGGCCTTTTAATGAAGAAGCCGTGGCCCGCGCCATATTTACCAGTGAGATTCCAGTGATCAGCGCTGTAGGCCATGAGGTGGACTTTACTATTGCCGACTTTGTCGCCGATCTAAGAGCCCCCACCCCCTCAGCAGCGGCAGAACTACTGAGCCCAGATGGCGAGGATATGCTTAATCAGTTTGAGGGTTTTGAAATACTTTTAGCGGAAGCAGTGACCCGCAAAATCAGACATCTGGAACAGCGCACCGATTACCTGCAAAAGCGCCTGCAACACCCGGGCCGTAAACTGCAGGAACAGGCCCAGCATCTGGATCATTTGGATATACGCTTGCGCCGGGCGATGGCCGGCAAAATGCAGCAACAGACAGCGCAGATGCAGAGTGCACAAGATAGGCTAGTGCGGCAGAGCCCTAAACAAGCAATTGCCCAGCGCAAGCAGGCAGTAGCTAATTCGGTGAAGCAGATAATGCGGGCTGTAGGCCAGCAGTTAGAGCTCAAGCAAAGTAAAACCGCTCAGGCTATGCATCTGCTGGATACCGTAAGCCCATTAAAAACCTTGGGGCGAGGTTACTCGATTATTCGCGACAGCAGTGACAAGGTGGTCAAAACAGTGGCTCAGGTCAGTGCCGGAGATACATTAAGAGGTCAGCTGACGGATGGCGAAGTGGTCTTTTCAGTGACTGAGACCACTACTAAAACTCTCTAAAATAAGGCTCTGGCGAATCACTCCACCACAATTGTGATTTTTTTAGACAACACCGGCCGCGTATGGGGCACATGTATATGGTTACCCAGCAGCAGCTGCAAACTGTGCACTCCCGGCGCTAGAGACAATGAAGTTGATGTCTGCCCCTTACCAAAGTGAATTAGCTGGGCACTGCCAGGCAAAGGCATATTCATCTCAGGCAGCTCATCCATGTCGATCATAAGATGGTGGTGACCACTGTTACTCTGCTCAATCCCTGCCGGCGCAATGCTGACATTTTTACTCCCAAACACAATAGCCACTGGCGAGCTAACCACCTGCCCATCAACGGGTGATTCAATCCATACTTGAGCGTCAGCTGCTACATCAGAGGATAGTTCGGTCATTTGTGCCATAGCCGGCATACCAATAAACAACGCCATGGGTAATAAGATAGAACGCCCTATCGCCAGCGCAGCGGCCAAAACAGGAAAGTATTTCATCGGTTTTACATCCTTTGTCTAAGTTGGTCGCGCAAATAATACCAGCTTTACAAATTTGATCGGGGAGCATTTTGGTTACCCAATAGCCCTAGGACAAAGCCTGCTCCAAGTCAGCAATAATATCCCCTACCGCCTCAAGCCCAGCCGAAATTCGCACCAGCCCCTCACTAATTCCGTGTTCAGCGCGCTCCTCCGGGGTATATACAGAATGGGTCATACTCGCTGGATGCTGAATCAATGTCTCTGCATCTCCCAAACTCACCGCCAGTTTAGCCAGCTTGAGCTTGTTCAGCATGCCCACGCCAGCCTCATAGCCGCCCTTTAGCTCCAAGGCAATCATGCCACCAAAATCATCCATCTGTTTAGAGGCAATATTGTGCCAGGGGTCATTCTTTAAACCAGGGAAAAACACCTGATCCACTGCCGGATGCTGTTCCAGCATCTCGGCAATGGCCTGGGCATTTTGGCAGTGGCGCTCCATACGTAACTGCAATGTTTTAATGCCACGCAAAATCAAAAATACCGTCATCGGTGCAATTACCGCGCCCGTCATATCTTTTAAACCAAATAGTCGGATTTGATGAATAGTCTCCGCATCACCCACCACAGCTCCAGCTATCAAATCGCCATGGCCGCCGAGGTATTTAGTGGCCGAATGCACCACTAGGTCAGCACCCATTGTTAATGGCCGCTGCAACGCCGGGGTGCAATAGGTGTTGTCCACCATCACCTTAATATCCTGGTTATAGCCCTTTGCCAGGGCACTGATCGCTGCAATATCAATCACTCGCATATTGGGATTGACCGGTGTTTCAAAATACACCACTTTGGTTTTATCGGAGAGCTTGGCTTGAACCTCAGCATGATCAGTAAAATCCGCAAAACAGATATCTACACCAAACTTTTTCAGCCCATGTTCCATAAACGAGAAGGTACAGCCGTAGAGAGTTTTATCCACCAAAACCTGATCCCCGGGCCCAACAATGGTCCACAGAGCCGCAGTGATTGCTCCCATACCAGATGCAGTTGCCAGAGCTGCCTCGCCCTCTTCCAGATCCGCCAAGCGGGTCTCCAAAATCTGCTGGGTGGGGTTGGAAATACGGCTGTAAAAATGCCCCTGCTCCTCACCGGCAAACCGTCCTGCGCCCTGTTCCACATTGTCAAAAGCGAAGGTAGAGGTCATATAAATAGGCGGGTTAAGAGAGCCCTCATGATCGGCACTGTTATAACCTGAATGCACAGATCTGGTGGCAAAGGACAGTTTTTTATTATCAGAAGACATGGTCATACTCATTAAAATGGGCGATGTAGGCCGCTAGATTAACGCCATTAATTGGGCTAAATCTCCCTTTTATAGTTGCCGATAAATTAATTAATAGCTATATTCACCAATTAAATAATTTTTACAGGTGAATTATGCCAATACCAAAGCTAGACCGGATGGATCGTCGTATCCTGGAAGAAATTCAGGCGGATGGCAGCATTAGCAATCTGGAATTAGCTGAGCGAGTGGGCCTATCACCCTCCCCCTGTGCGCGGCGGGTCAAGTTGCTGCAAGAGAGCGGTATTATTAGCCGCCAGATCACAGTGCTGGATCAGAAGAAACTGGGGCTGCCCATTAGTATTTATATTTCCGTAAGCCTGGATCATCAGAGTCCAGACCGATTGGAGAACTTTGACAATAACGTCAGCAGCTGGCCGGAGGTGGTTGAGTGCTCATTGATTACTGGCAGTGATACAGACTACCTGTTAAAAGTAGTGATGCCAGATATGGATTATTACCAGAGGTTCTTGCTGGATAAGCTAAATCAAATTGAGGGGGTTAGCAGCATTAGAACTAGTTTTGTTCTAAGGCAGGTGGTGCAGAGAACAGAAATGCCCCTTAACCATATATAAAAGCGCCGCCCAAAGAGTCAGCGCTTTTTATTACCCGGGTCATTGCGCTTGCTGTACTTAACCACCTTCTTGCGCTTGGCAGCAGGCTTAGCCTTTGCCGTAATCGCCTTGGTCTTGTAGGGGTTATCGCCAGTCCGATACTCAACTTTTACCGGTGTACCATGCAAACCCAACTCGCGGCGAAAAATCTTCTCCAGATATCTGGTGTACTGAGCCGGTACAGAATCCGTTTGATTACCGTGAATAATAATCACTGGGGGATTGCGCCCACCCGCATGAGCGAAGCGCAACTTGATACGACGGCCATGCACCATAGGTGGTTGATGTTCTTCTACCGCGCCTTCCAGAACCTTGGTCAACCGCGATGCACTCAATGTATCCGTGGCCGCAGAATAGGCTGCCCCGATAGAGTCATAGAGATTACCCACGCCTGTGCCATGGAGTGCCGAGATAAAATGCACATCGGCAAATTCGGCAAAACGCAGACGGCGTTTAATATCCGCCTTAATCTTCTCGCGCTTCTCTGGGTCCAAGCCATCCCATTTATTAATGCCCACTACCAAGCCGCGACCCGCATCAATGACCGAGCCCATTAGGTGTAAATCCTGCTCCACCAGACCCTCTTGGGCATCCACTAGAAGTATCACCACATTGGCATCATCAATGGCTTGAAGGGTTTTCACGATAGAGAACTTCTCCACCGCTAACTTAATATTTTTGCGCTTGCGGATACCTGCTGTATCGATCAGCGTGTACTCCTGACCATGGCGCTCGTAATCAATATACACACTGTCGCGAGTGGTGCCTGCTTCATCGTAGACTACAACACGGTCCTCACCCAGCAGGCGATTAACCAAAGTCGACTTACCCACATTGGGGCGTCCGACCACACCGATCTTAATGCTGTTTAAACCACTGTTATCCGGTTCAACATATTCCGGAAACGGCTCCAGCAACTCCTCCATCATCGAGCGCACACCGCGACCATGGGTAGCAGTGGTGGGGAACATGCCAGAAAAGCCCAGCTGATAGAAGTCAGCCAGAGCTTCAGCCGGGTCCAGCCCATCAATTTTATTGGCTACCAAATAGACCTTGCGGTTCTTCTGGCGCAGCTTCTCGGCGATCATATAGTCCGCGGCGATAATCCCCGAACGGCAGTCGACAATAAACAGTACGATGTCCGCTTCATCCATGGCCAGCAGCGACTGCTCGGCCATGCCCACATCAATTCCCTCTTCCTCACCGCTAATACCACCGGTGTCGATGACCATAAAGCGGCGGTTATACATCTCTCCATCGCCATATTTACGGTCGCGAGTTAAGCCGGAATAGTTGGCCACCAGCGCATCTCGACTGCGCGTGAGTCGATTAAACAGCGTGGACTTGCCAACATTGGGGCGCCCGACAAGGGCAATTACAGGAATCATGGGATAAAAAATGCCGCAGGGTTTAATTGCGGCATTCTACTGTAGTTTGAGTTGGTTAACACGCCTAAGTTTGGGTCAGCTAAGCTCGCCTTGCTTAAGCGATCTCGCTGAGCGCAGCCTTGGCCTTTTTAACAAACTTAATACTCTGATCCGCACTCTGCACTGACAGGTGCTGCCCGGCAGGATCCAGAATACCCTCAATATTAGCGGCAATGCTTTCCGGGTTCTGTTGCTCTGGGGGCAGATAGATACCCTCAGTTTCATAAATACGGGTCGCCGCATAACCGCCAGCACCAGCACAGAGCACCAGACGAGACTCCGCCTCTTCACTGACCAGACACAACAGCCCAGCCGACACTGCCTCGACCTTCATCAGCGCCAGCTCTTCTTCATCAATACCCAGATTCTCGGTCATGCGGGTGGCCGCTGCCGGCGCCAGGGCATTGACCTTAATATTGTATTTGGCGCCCTCCAGATGCAACACATTCATCAACCCCACGACGCCCATTTTAGCTGCGCCATAATTAGACTGACCAAAGTTGCCATACAGGCCGGAGGAGCTGGAGGTCATTACTATGCGGCCGTACTCCTGCGCTTTCATAATATCCCACACCGCTTTGGTACAGGTGGCTGCACCCATCAGATGTACATCCACCAACAACTGGAAATCAGACAGCGGCATTTTGGAAAAAGACTTGTCCCGCAAGATACCCGCATTGTTAACCAAAATATCGATGCGGTCCCAGGTATCCATGGCCTGTTTGACCATAGCTTCCACTTCATCCGCCTTGGTGACATTGGCGCCATTGGCAATGGCTTCACCACCAGCTGTAATTATCTCTTTCACCACAGTCTCAGCCGCGGTCAGGGCGCCGCCACTGCCATCAACCATGCCGCCTAAATCATTGACCACTACCTTGGCACCCCGCGCTGCCAGTGCCAGCGTATGGGAGCGGCCCAGTCCATTGCCGGCGCCTGTCACTATGGCTACCTTGCCGTCATATCGAATTGTTATTGTCTCTCCTTAAAATCTATTAATTTAAATCAATTAATTAAAATCTACTAATTAGGCCCCATTAGTTACGACCTGCTTAGCTGTATACCTGCAACATCGCTGCCAGCGCTCTTATGCCATCTTCACCGGTAATGCTCGGGGTGCCATCGGCGGCTATCACCGCCGCGCAGTCTTCCAGCTGAGTGGCAAAATGCCCAAAGGCCGGCCGCCCAGTTAAGGCCACCTGCTGAGGCCCATCGCCATTATTGATAAACAGGGCATTGGTATAATGAAAGACCCGCAGCGAACCCTGAGTGCCATACACAGAAATCGACCCCGGTTCTGACTCCCATCCACCGGCTTCGGCCACGGAGGAATCACTTAGATAGCCCTGCCCGCCGCTAAACATGCCTTCATTGGGCACGCCCGAGGAATAGGTAGCTGCGTTGTAGAGCAAATGCCCCACGGCTCCATTGGCCAGCTGCATATGCATGGTCTCCGTGATCGGGGCCTCACCAGAAATCTGCCCGACGCCCTGGGCCGAGACAATCTCTGAACCCGTTAGCCAGGGGAAAATATCAACCAGGTGCACACCGTGATCCACCAGCCCCATACCCGGCCCGCCGGGGCCACCCAACGGATAATGAATCGGTGCCAACTGGCGATAACCCGCAGCACCATTGCCGTCAATCACCTGTTCTGTGAGCAGCTGCACCTCGCCAATAGCGCCGGATTGAATCAGCTCCCGAGCCTTGACCACCGCCGGCAAATAGCGGTAGCAGGAACCGTAAAACAACTTCACCCCAGCAGCCTCGCAGGCTGCCACTATGGCTTCACCATCTTCCAGAGTTACCGCAATCGGTTTTTCACAAAACACATGAAAGCCAGCGGCGGCTACCGCCTCAACAATGCTGCGGTGAGTCGATGCCGGGGTCAGCACCATCACCAGATCCACTGACTCAGAGGCTAACAGCCGGTTATAGTCTGTGTACGCCCCGGCTCGAAAACGGCTACTCACCTCATCCACTGCCTCAGCACGAACATCGCAGACTGCAACCAGGTCTAATGTGTCGAGTAGTTCAAAGGCCTGCAAATGAGCCTGAGCCACACCGCCCAAACCAATCATGGCTACTTTCATCGGTGCTGGAGCCGCCTGGGTCATTTAGATAACCCCAACATCTCTCGCGCCTCATCTGGTGTTGCCACCTCATAACCAAGGCACTCAATAATGGTTTTTGTCCGCTCAACTAACTGACCGTTAGTGGCGAAAACACCCCGACTCAAATATAAATTATCTTCCAGCCCCACCCGCACATTGCCAACCAACAAGGTAGCCTGGGCCACAATTGGCATCTGTTGGCGAGCAATACCAAAGGCCGCCCACACCGCATTTTCTGGCAGCAGGCTCTTCATATAGATCAGCGTCTCCGCTGTGGCCGGCAATCCCCAGCGGGTGCCCATGACAATCTGATAGCTGGGCGGCGCATCAAATAGCCCCTCGGATAGCATCTGGTTAGCCAGCAAAATATCCTCCGGCGCAAATACCTCAATCTCTGGCTTAACCCCCAATTCCTGGAAACGCTTGGCCATTTTGCGCAAGGTGTATTCCGTGTTTAGATAAACATAGGCCTTGGTACCATCCTGCTGATTTTGCGTGGTCACATCCAATGAACAGACCTCCGGCATGCACATTTCAATATGCTTGTAGCGCTCTTCCGCCGACACCACATCGGTACCCGGGCCAGCCCGGCTCTCGTCCTCAGGATCTGGATAAAACATCGCCCCGCCACCGCAAGTAATATTCATCACCGCCTTTACACCGTTGTCACGCACGCGGGTCGCCATATCCAAAAACAGATCCGGGTCACGACTGCCGGCACCGGTCTCCGGGTCCCGCACATGCAGATGCACAGACGAGGCACCCGCCTGCTCCGCCTCAAGGGCAGCATCGGCAATGTGTTGCGGGGTAATAGGGAAGTTGGGATGGGCCTGGTTGTATTGGTTTTCACCTGTGACCGCACAGGTGAGGATAACTTTTTTATCAATAGTCATAGACAGACAGCTCCTTTGCTTTTTCGATAACACAACAAAAAGACAGGCCTTAGCCTGTCTTTTAAATCCTGATGTTTTTAATACCGCAGTTTAAATCCAGTGCTTTAAATATAGACTGTTCTTTGGATGTATGACGACTAATATGGGGGTACTAGAGCTGCCTGCACGGCTATGTTTTATCCCCACATTGGTCGGAGCAACCTATCCGAGACAAGCCTTCTAGTGGCAGCGAACGCTGCAGAATCAAACACAGGCTATCAAATATTAGCTAAGACTATCCAACACCCGCCGCACCGCATCAAACATAGTCTCTATATCCTCCGGTTTGGAATTCAAAAACGGTGAAAACTGCAATATATCCATGCCATTGCGAATCACTAAATCTTCATCCCAGAAGCAGTGCTTATGGGCCTCTAATCCACGGGCACCTGGTGCACCCTCTCTAGGTGCTAGTTCAATAGCACCCATCAGACCAAAGTTGCGCACATCGATTACCAACGGGTGGTCATCAAACTGGTGGATAGCTTGGGCAAACATTGTCTCCAGTTCTCGGGACTGCTCAAAGCTGCCCTCCTGCTCATAGACTTCCAGAGTGGCCAAGCCAGCCGCGGCAGCTACGGGATGACCGGAATAGGTGTAGCCATGGAACAGTTCGATACTCTGTTCGGGGCCCTGCATAAAAGCTTGATAGATGGTGTCGGTGGCAAGCACTGCGCCCATGGGGATTACGCCATTGGTGAGGCCTTTGGCGGTGGTGATCAGGTCTGGGGTAACACCAAAGCGCTGGGCGGCAAAAGGTGCGCCTACTCGACCAAAGGCGGTGATCACTTCATCAAAAATTAGCAATATGCCGTGCTTGGTGCAGATTTCCCGCAGGCGCTCCAGGTAGCCGACCGGTGGCGGTAAGATGCCTGTGGAGCCGGGCACGGGCTCGACGATAACGGCGGCGATGGTGCTGGCGTCATGCAGGGCCACCAATGTTTCTAACTCCTCTACCAAATGACTGCCCCAGTGGGGCTGACCATGGCTAAAGGCGGCATGCTCTAAATTATGGGTATGGGGCAAGTGGTCTACGCCATTGATAAGGTTGGCGCTAAACATTTTACGATTGGGGCCAATGCCTCCTACGGAGATACCTCCAAAGTTAACCCCGTGGTAACCGCGCTGACGACCAATAAGCCGGGTGCGACTGGCATCACCTTTTGCCCGGTGGTAGCCGAGGGCTATTTTTAATGCGGTGTCGACAGATTCGGAGCCTGAGTTGGTAAAGAAGGCGTGGTCGAAGCCTTCAGGGGCCAAGTTCGTCAACTTGTCTGCCAGTTCAAAGGCTTTGTTGTGGCCGAGCTGGAAGCCCATGCATAGGTCCAGTTCGCCTACCTGCTTCTGTACGGCTTCGACAATTTTGGGGTGGCAGTGGCCTATGCCTGAGGTCCAGAGCCCCGAAAAACCGTCGTAGATTTTGCGGCCATCGTTGCTGATGTAGTGATGGCCCTGGGCGGAGCCGATTAACCGCGGGGTTTGTTTGAAGTCCCGGTTGGCGGTGAAGGGCATCCAGTAGGCGTCCATAGCTGCTTCTGATGGCTGATGATGCATGCTGTGTATCTCACATTTAACGGTTTAGATTGTCACGACTGTAAAACCTAAGCAGCATGTTAAACAAGCAGTTACCTTTGATTTTTTAACTCACTGATTTTGTTCACTTTTACAATTCAACTGTTTACTATACTAAACATAACTTTAGCTTTGAGAGGTGATACAGAGTGGACAGCGAAACTGGGGCCCGCCTGCGGGAAATCCGCAGCAAAACCGGCCTTTCTCAGCGCCAGTTAGCCAAGGCATCTGGTGTAGCCAATGCCACGATTTCTCAAATCGAATCTGGCGCCTTGAATCCTACGGTGGGGATGCTTAAAAAAGTACTGGGAGGCATACCCATTAGTCTCAGCGATTTTTTTGCCGATGACTTTAGCTTTACCGATCAGGTGTTTTTTAGTGCTGACAAACTTCTGCAGCTCGGTGAAGGCGGCGTGTCTTATTTGCAGGTGGGTAACCATTTGCACAATAAGTCGATTCAGATGATGAAGGAATGTTATCAGCCCGGGGCGCATACAGGGAAGCATGCAATACAGCATGAGGGGGAGGAATGTGGGATTATTTTGAGCGGCTCTCTGGAAGTGCAGGTGGGGGATAAGAAGAAGGTATTGAAAACTGGGGATGCCTATTATTTTAAAAGCTCCGTACCCCATCATTTCAGAAATGTGGGGCGCGAGGCCTGCGAGTTGATTACTGCTTGCTCGCCACCCAGTTTTTAATTGGCAGCGAGACTGTCGTTCATTAGCTTAACGCTGTGCTCAGCCCAACTTACTGGATCTGAAAAGCACTCACCGTGCCATTGTTTGATTGCACAATCAGGCTATTGCCCAGGCTCAACAAAGGTGCGCTAATACCACCACCGCCCACTTTGGTGCGGCCCACAAAATGTCCATCGGTTGGATCCAGCAGGTGCAGAAAACCTTCGGCATCAGCCACGGCAATGGTGCCGGCCAATTTTGCCGGGCCAGTCAGGCGACGTAAAAAAAGCTGGTCATTGCTCCACACTGGCGCACCACTACCGGCTTGAAAAGCACTCACTGAATCTTCTGCTTCGGTGACAAATACCTGACCAAAACCATGGGCCGGGGAATGATGAGATGAGCTATCTTGGAACCACAGGCTTCGGCCTGTACCGCGAGACATAGCGCCTAGGCGCCCCTGATAACTGACAGAGTAGATCACATCACCTACCAGCAGCGGTTGGCCGTCGATATCGACCATACGCTCTAGCTCGGTGCGCCCTTTGGGCAGTGAAATGCGCGATTCCCAGATCACAGAGCCATTGTCTGGGTTAAAGGCGATTAGCTTGCCGGTATCAAAAGCTGACAGCACCATATTGCTGGTCACCAGTGATTCGCTGGTGCCACGGACCGTTAGAATAGGCGCATCACCCTCGTGCTGCCAAAGCTCTTCACCGCTACTGGCATCCAGAGCAAACAGGCGATTGTCGATAGTTTGCACCACCACCACTTCACCATTGGATTTTGGGCTAGAGAGGATTTCCGAACTCACCTGTGCGATCCAGGCAATAGTGCCATCGCTGGCATTTAATGCATAAACACCCCCTTCGATAGTGCCGACCATAACCATCTTACCGCCATAGCCCACGCCACCAGACAGAGATACTTCTAGATCGGTGGCCCAGATTTTTTTACCATTTTCTAGATCGATTGCTGTTACTTTACCCTCATGATCCGCGGCGAATATGGCACTGCCATCAGAAGTGGGTCGCAAGCTATTCCAGAAGTCTTTGACACCAGAACCAACATTGGCGGACCACTGACGTTTTATCGCTACTTCTTGCTCAAATTTAACCAACTCTGCTGGTAACAGGGCGGCATCTTCTTCGCTACTAAATAGGCTACATCCTGATAGAAGCACCGAGCATAACAGTGCGTTGGTCAGTACCTTAAATGACTTCACTGGCTATCTCCCTCAGCAGCGGTTTCCGCCATATCACCCTCTGCCTCATCCACAGGCACAGCGGCTGGCTGTATCTGACTTAACTTTAATTGCAATATATTGCCGATCATTGGGTCGGGAGACTGGTTGGCGGCAATGGCTGCCTGATAGGCGCTGTATGCCGCATCGCTATTATCCAGCTGCATATAAAAATCGCCTTTGGCTTCTTCGTAGGCCGACTGCATATCTGCCGCATCAACACCCTGCACCATAGTCAATGCTGCTTCAACATTGCCGCGACTGGCTTCAACTCTAGCCAAACGAAGCCTTACCAGTCGCTCGGTCTCTGGGGATGGGTCATTATCCATAGCCCATTGCAGCTCGGTGGCGGCGGCATCCAAATCATCTATCTCAACGGCTAATTTGGCTTTTAGCAATGCGGCAAACTGGGCATAACCAGAGCCGCTATGGTCTAGCTTGAGCTCATCGGCTTTGGATTTAACCGCTACTCGGCGTTCGGAATTCAATGGCTCGCCCTGGGGCTGAGAGGTGATGATATCAATCATACCCATATAAATTTCTGACGCCTGCGCCGCACTTTCACGCTGCTGAGTCTGGTAACTCTGCCAGCCAAAATAACCGCCCACCAACAAAACCAAGGCGAGAATTAACTGCAATCCATTCTCTGCCCACCAGCGTTTAAATGCTTCAATCTGTTCTTCTTCGGATAGGTGATCTGCCACAATGGCTCCTCAATTACTCAAAATTTTATTTATTAGGTCACTCAGGTCTGCCTGAGCAACAGTTTCTTGGGGTCTGTCCTGGCGCAGGTATTTTACCCCTACTGTGCCAGCTGCTGCCTCGTCTTCACCCAGTATCAAAGCGATGTCCGCACCACTTTTGTCGGCCTTTTTAATCTGCGATTTAAAACTGCCACCGCCACAATGACACTCCAGCCTTGCAGTGGCGCAGCTACCGCGCAAATTCTCAGCCAAAACCAAAGCCTGTTGCTCTACATCACCCACGGCTAAAAGGTATAGATCCACTGTTTGGTCGACACTATCGGGGACAACGCCCAACTCGTCAAGCAGCAGTACCAGCCTTTCCACACCCATAGCAAAGCCAACCCCAGGACAGGGCTTGCCGCCAAGTTGTTCGACCAGGCCATCGTAGCGGCCACCAGCACAGACTGTTCCCTGGGCACCTAGGTGATTGGTGACCCACTCAAAGACGGTTTTGCTGTAATAATCCAACCCGCGCACTAGTCGTGGATTAATTTCATAGGCCACGTCTGCAGCATCCAAAACAGCACATAGCTGTTTGAAGTGGTCGCGGGACTCCTCATCAATAAAATCCACCAGATTAGGGGCATCATTTAAAAGCGCCTGTGTCTGTGGATTCTTACTGTCTAGAATCCGCATAGGGCTGCTGTCTAAACGGCGCTGGCTATCTTCGTCCAAGGCATCTTTTCGGGCGCTTAAATAGTCTACCAGTGCGGCGCGGTAGTTTGTGCGGTCTGTAGAAGTACCCAGGCTATTGATCTGCAAGGTTACCGCATGATCAATTTTTAGAGTTTTCCACAGCCGTGCTGTAATCAGCAAAAGTTCGGCATCTATATCCGGCCCGTTGAGACCAAAGGCTTCAACACCAATCTGATGAAACTGGCGAAGACGGCCTTTTTGCGGGCGCTCATGCCGAAACATGGGCCCTGTATACCAGAGTCGTTGAGTTTGGTTGTGCAGCAGACCATTTTGAGTACAGGCGCGAACACAGCCAGCTGTACCTTCGGGACGCAGACTAAGACTGTCGCCATTGCGATCATCAAAGCTGTACATTTCTTTTTCGACAATGTCGGTCACTTCACCCACTGCGCGCTTGAACAGTTCAGTTTGCTCCAGTATCGGAAAGCGGATTTCCCGATAGCTGTAGCGGCCCAGCACATCGGCAACAGCTCTCTCCAGATACTGCCATGTGGCGGACTGTTCGGGGAGCAGGTCATTCATGCCCCTGATGGATTGAAGTTTCATCTATGTCTGTGCTTCTCTTCTAATAACTATTTTTTCTGCCCGAGCCTTTAAAAGACCTAAGCTTTGGCAATAAGATTGGTAGCATCAGCGGCCAACTGCTTTTCTTTGGCTGCGGCTTTGGCGCGGATCTCTGCCTCCAGTTCATCCACCAGATTTTCATTGCCCAGCTTATGGTCTGGCTCACCATCTAGGTACACCAGATTAGCTGGCGTACCTCCGGTCAAACCAAAATCAGATTCTTTGGCTTCGCCTGGGCCATTAACAATACAACCAATTATGGAAACGTCCATGGGCACGGTAATATCTTCCAGACGATTTTCTAATTCATTAACGGTTTTGATCACATCAAAATTCTGTCGCGAACAGCTGGGACAGGCAATAAAGTTAATGCCTTTGCTGCGCAGACGTAAGCTGCGCAGCATATCCCAGGCGACCTTGGCTTCTTCTGCCGGGTCTGCGGCCAGCGATATGCGCACCGTATCACCAATACCATCCAATAATAAGGCACCCAGCCCTATGGCAGATTTCACTGTACCGGAGCGAAGGCCACCGGCTTCGGTAATACCCAGATGCAGGGGCTGTTCAATTCTTGTCGCCAGGTCGCGATAGGCGGCGACGGCCATAAAGATATCTGAGGCCTTAACACTGACTTTAAAGTCCTGAAAATCGTATTTATCGAGCAAATCCACATTGCGCATGGCGGATTCAACCATAGCTTCGGCCGTTGGCTCGTTGTATTTGCGCAAGAGATCCTTACCCAGAGAACCGGCATTAACACCAATACGAATGGGGATATTGAGATCACGCGCCTTGGCAATCACCTCTCTCAAGCGATCTTCGCGAGTGATATTACCTGGATTAATGCGCAGGCAGTCGACACCCAAATCAGCCACACGCAAAGCGATATTGTGATCAAAATGGATGTCAGCAACCAATGGTATATCCACCAGTTTACGGATCTGACCAAAGGCTTCAGCCTCTTCTAGAGAGGGTACTGAGACGCGCACAATATCGGCTCCGGCCGCCTGTATGCGTTTGATTTGTTCAACGGTTGCGGAAACATCTGCAGTGCTTGTGTTGGTCATGCTCTGCACAGAGATGGGCGCGTCGCCGCCGACGGGCACATTGCCAACCATAATCTGTCGCGACTTGCGTCTAATTATCGGTGTTTCGCTAAACACGGCTCTCTCGCTATTGCTTTAACCACTTTTGGTATTCCAGGTTTTCTCTGGAATAGGAAAATAAATTCTTTAACTTTAAACCTTCACTGGCAGCGCTATCGCGATTGCCAAAACTGTCTTCTAGCCGCACTGCCAACCACAGACTCTTGGCACTGGGCTGCGCCATATAAGTATATTGGTCCAGCGCTCGCTTGGCGATGGGCAGTCGCTGCTGAGCATAGTATATCTCGGCGGCTTCTAAATAAGGCGCTGCTAATCCGGGCGACAACTGAGTGGTTTTTTCAAACGACCTAAGTGCCTGTGTATTCTGCCCGAGCCGGCCATGGGCCAAACCCTGAATATAAAATGCCTGTGGCCGGCGCTCGTAATCCAGGTCGGCGCTAGCGCGTTTTATCTGTTCCAGCGCTTCTTTGAAGCGCTCTTGGTTATATAAAAAGGCGCCAAAGTTGTAGCGCACCATACTGTTAGTTTTGTTGCTGGCAATCGCCCTGCGATAGGATGCCTCAACCAACTCAACTTCCTGCTCCATTTGATAGAGCAGTGCATAACCATTGTGTAACTGAAATCTGTTGGATCTGGACTTAAATCTACTCGCTTTGGTCAAGTGCACACGGGACAGATCACGATTTTTGCTGCCTATATATTGCATAGCCAGCTTTATATGTTGCTCAAGGAGCGCCTCTGGCTTTGTGGTGCTTTTTTGCGGCACTGAGGACATACAACCCATCAGCATTGATGGTCACCACAGCCAACAGTAAAACATGTCTAAATTTCATCGTCAGAATCCCTCTGTGTGTTGCTTCCTTCGTTACGCCTCTAGCTGATAAATTTTACCCTTCGATAATTTTTACCGGCTGCGCTTCTTCCAGCTTCCTCTTGTAACGCTCTTGGCGTTTGGTGCGGTCATTGACTTCACCGGCCAGCTGGCCACAGGCAGCGGCTATATCATCGCCCCGAGTAGTGCGAACGGTCACAGTGTAACCTTCGTTTGCCAGAATGTCCCTAAACCGGTTTAGCTGGTTATTGCTGACTCTCTTGTACTCTGAGCCCGGGAATGGGTTGAACGGAATCAGATTTATCTTACAGGGCAAGTCTTTAAGTAATTCCGCCAATTGTTTGGCATGCTCTACTCGATCATTAACCTGGTCCATCAAGGTATATTCGACCGTGGCTTTGCGGCGATTATCCGGCATCTTGTCAATATAATCGGCGGCGCTGCGAATAAATTCTTTGAGGTTGTATTTGCGGTTAATGGGCACCAACTCATTGCGCAGCTCATCGTTGGGCGCATGAAGGGAAATTGCCAGAGATACATCGGACACATCGGCAAGCTTGTCCAGAGCTGGGACTACGCCGGCAGTACTTAGGGTAACTCTGCGCTTGGACAGGCCATAGGCGTTGTCCTCAAGCATAATATTCATGGCGTCGACCACATTATCGAAGTTCATCAGTGGCTCGCCCATGCCCATCATCACCACATTGGTCACCCGGCGGGGAGCCTTGTGCTCGAACTGGCCAAAGGAGTCGGCGGCAATCCACAGCTGGCCGATAATTTCGGCAGCGGTCAGATCCCGATTAAAGCCCTGTTTGCCTGTAGCGCAAAAACTACAGTCTAGAGCACAGCCAATCTGGGAGGAAACGCAGAGGGTACCGCGCTCACGCTCAGGGATATAGACCATTTCAATACAGCTGCCGCCATCCACTTTAATCAGCCACTTTCTGGTGCCGTCGGTGGAATCCTGACAGCTCACCACTTCTGGCAAGATGATCTCGACAATATCTTTAAGCTTTTCCCGCAGATCCTTGGATAGATTAGTCATCTTGTCCAGATCAACCTCACCCATCTGGTGAATCCACTTGATTATCTGGGTGGCGCGGAAGCGCTTCTCGCCGATCTGTTCAAAAAAGTCGCCGAGTTTGGAAGCAGAAAACCCCAGCAGGTTAGTTTTAGCCTGCTGGGGTTGGTCGCTTACTGCTGTTACTTCTACTGATTGGGACATAGTTGTCCTGTGCTCTCAGTTATAAGATCAGACGCTTATCGAGGACAGATCTCATTGTCATCAAAAAAGTAAGCTACTTCGCGAGCGGCAGATTCAGCTGAGTCAGAGCCGTGAGCGGCATTGGCGTCAATTGATTCTGCAAAGTCTGCACGAATAGTACCAGCTGCAGCTTCTTTAGGGTTAGTGGCGCCCATCAGATCGCGGTTGGTCATGATGGCATTTTCGCCTTCTAGAACCTGAACAGATACAGGGCCTGACGTCATAAAGGCAACCAGATCGTTAAAGAATGGACGCTCGCTGTGCTCTGCGTAAAAGCCTTCGGCTTGCTCGCGGCTCAGGTGCTGCATTTTGCAGGCAACAATCTTCAGTCCAGCAGCTTCAAAGCGGCTGAGAATTTGGCCAACAACATTTTTTGCTACGGCATCGGGTTTAATAATAGATAAGGTGCGTTCAGTCGCCATGAAGCGTTCTCCAATATGGGGCTTTGTTTATAAAATTCAGTTATAGAACAGGGGTTAAAAAAATAGCCCTCACGGGCAATGGCGCGGATTTTACCTGCACTGGATGGTGGTAACAATGGTTTTTTTTGGCGGCGGTTTTGAGCAAAATTGCGCTAGGCAACCAGCAGTCGCTGAAACTTGTCTAGAGACACGGGCATGCTGAAGTGAGCACCTTGATATTTGTCGTATCCAAGGCTTCTCAACACATCTAAAACCTCGCGTTTTTCCACCCCTTCGGCCACCACATCCAGCCCGTAATGGCGGGATACCATCATTATTGCCTCGACCAGTCCCAACGTATCTTTGTCGGCATTTAAATTGGCAATAAATTCACGATCAATCTTAAGAATATCCAAGGGTAGCCGCTTGAGATAGATCATAGAAGAATAGCCGCTACCAAAATCGTCGATAGCAAATCTGGTGCCCATATCACGGATTTTCTTCATCTTGTCGACCACTGATTCGAAATCATCAATCAGCAGATTTTCCGTAACTTCCAGTGTGAGCATATCCGGTCTTATATCGTAGCTTTTAAGACTGTGCTCAAGACTGGTGCTCAGGCCCGGATCATGGAACTGCTTGGGGCTGATATTTACTCCCAGCTGCATATCCGGTGTCCAAATGCCCCGATCTAGCATATTGCGCAGATACTCACAGGGAGTGCGGATTACCCAGAGGCCCACATCTACAATCATGCCGGAGGCTTCAAGAATGGGAATAAAGTCCGCGGGCGTGTGCATAGCTTGGCCCGAATGAATCCACCGCAATAACACTTCACCCCCCACCACTGAACCATCATGGATCGACACCTGGGGCTGTAAATAGAGATCAAACTCTTGATTCACCACGGCTTTACGCAGACTGGATTGCAGGCTGATACGCTGTTGCGCGCGTCGAGTGATCTGAGTATCAAACAGCATAACCGCATCGCGGCCACGGCGTTTGGCTTCAAACATAGCACTTTCAGCCTGCTGTATGGCCTCAGACGCAGTCATTGACTGGGTATCAGAATTGGCCACTAACACACTGATACCCACGCTGGCAGTCACTATTACTTCGCCATTTTCAGTGAAAAATGGTCTGGAGATAGTACAGCGAATCTCATTGGTCCGCTGCTCTGCGTCCACCTGACTGGTGGCAAGATCTTGGATAAATAGCAGGAAGGCATCACCTGCTACTTGATTCATCTGCATATTGGGGCCGAGCATATTTTGGATGGTCTCACTGGCCCGATCCAGTATCTGGGCGCCGATATGTTTGCCCAGCGATTCATTGATCGAGTTAAAGTGATCGAGATCAATCAGCAGTAAAGCACCACAGTTGGCATCATCTCCATCTAGATAAGCATTGATATTCGCCAGCAATGTATGGCCGATGGGAAGGCCGGCGATAACTTCGGTATCTGATGTTCGGTCTGAGCGGTTTGATTTAGGGTCATTTGTGTCAAGGGCCGGACTGGTCTCTACTGCTGCTTCAAACTCCGGAGATCCTTGCTCCTCAACTAAATTCACCTTCACCGAGCTGTCCTCAACCAGATCGACAACCGGCACTGGCTCGGCACAAAACTCCTGCATCACCATTTGCGCCAAAGCTGGAAGAGGATAGAGCATAATACTCATAGCATTGTCTGTGCCCTCAACTTCATCCACCGACACCACGATTTCATCGGTTTGTAAAACATTTTTCGAACGCCACAGTAAACCTTGTAGCTGCTCTAACTCGAGCTTTTCAATTACTGTTTTAAGTTGCATCAGTGACTCGGGCTGGTCGTCCGAGATTTCATTGAGGGAGAGGCCCACTAATTGGCTGCGCTCACAGCGCAGCAGATTGAGGACTTTGTGATTGGCGTCGATACATACGCCATAGGCGAAAGACAGGGTTCCGAAGGGCGCTGTATCCAATACTTTTTTGTACAGGTGGTTTTTTTCGCGCATCCGTTGCCTGCTGAAAATCCTTTTCTAGTTGACGGCAATGGTTTTAGATCGGGCTAATCCTGTTCTTCAATCCAAGCCATTTGAATGGCTTCAAGAATCTTTTCGCCGCAGCGATCTGGATCATCAGAAAACCCTTCTATCTCTAAAACCCACTTTCTTAAATCAACAAAATTCACATACTGGGGATCGACATCTGGGTGATTGTCGACCAACTCTATGGCGATATCGTTAATATCAGTCCACTTAATCATAGTCCATTACTCCAATGACTGCTGACCGGTTTATGCTCGGCGTTAATGACGTTCTGACACCATATTAATGGTGTACCTAGGGATCTCAACCACCAGATCTTTGTCGTCCATAATCACCTGGCAACTGAGGCGGGAATCCGGGTCTACTCCCCAAGCTTTATCGAGAAAATCCTCTTCCAGCTCATCCGCTTCGGGCAAATCATCAAAGCCCTCACGGACATGCACATGGCAGGTGGTGCAGGCGCAGGACATTTCACAGGCATGCTCAATCTCCAAACCATTGCGCAGGGCCGCATCGCAGATACTTTCCCCCGACTTGGCTTCAACTACCGCACCCTCCGGACAAATTTCATGATGGGGCAAAAATACAATTTTAGGCATCTTAGGTCCTAACCTTTTTCAATTTCGTCTAATGTCTGGCCGGCCAGTGCGGTTTTGATACTGGCATCCATCCTACGGGCGGCAAATTCTTCACTGGCTTTGGCAACAGATTCAATCTGACACGCCAGCGCGCGGTGCTCTTTGGTGCTCTCTCTCAATTCTCGCAGCTCTTGTATCGCTACCTTTAGACAGCGCCGCTCCTCCTCATCTAAAAGTGCATCCCCATCTTTATAGATAGCCGCGAGGAGATCTTCAATCATGCGGTCCGCTTCAACCTGCTGCTCTCGTAGCGCTCGGGCCTGCATATCATCACGGGCATGGCTAAAGGAGTCTTGCAACATGTTAGTGATTTCATCTTCGCCCAGACCGTAAGAGGGTTTAACCTCAATGCGAGACTCTACATTGCTGGTTAACTCACGCGCCGACACGCTGAGCAAACCATCGGCGTCGACCTGATAGGCGACACGAATCTTTGCTGCGCCGGCAACCATGGGTGGTATACCACGCAGTTCAAAGCGCGCCAGCGACCGACAGTCATTGGCCAGCTCCCGCTCGCCCTGCAAAATATGAATAGCCATAGCCGTCTGGCCATCTTTAAAGGTGGTAAATTCCTGGGCTTTGGCCACCGGTATAGTGGTGTTTCTGTGGATAATTTTTTCGATCAGACCGCCCATGGTCTCGATACCAAGAGACAGAGGAATCACATCCAGCAACAGCATATCATCGCCAGATTTATTGCCCACCAGCACTTCTGCCTGCAGAGCGGCGCCCATGGCAACCACCTGGTCTGGATCTAGGCTGCAGAGGGGCTCAACACCGAACAACTCGGCGACTTTTTCACCCACTCTGGGCGTCCTGGTGGAACCGCCGACCAGTATCACATCATTGATCTGGCTCTGGGCGACGCTGGCATCGCGCAGTGATTTTTTGCAGGCTCTAAGAGTTTTATCAATCAACCCATCGATCAGACTATGCATTAAGTCTCTGGTTAAGGTGCCCTGCCAATCAAGCACTTCCAGCTCAACCTGCTCTAATTCGGTAAGCTCTTCTTTGGCCGACTTGGCGGTCTCCAGCAAAATACGCTGCTCTATAGGGTTGAGGTCTTCGCCCATTCCCATCTGCTGACGCAACCAGTCGGCAATGGCATG
>Ga0213863_10000549_pt1 | contig 28587 bp, 1 predicted proteins | sample PICome_8_FD_160128 | JGI IMG/M metagenome (GOLD analysis project Ga0213863, IMG submission 160128) | Coastal seawater microbial communities near Pivers Island, North Carolina, United States - PICO497 | ecosystem: Environmental > Aquatic > Marine > Coastal | place: USA: North Carolina | collected... | reverse complement strand
TGACCATCACTTGCATTACCAGCAGCATCAGTAGCAACTACAGTGAAGCTGTACTCAGCTTGACCCTCGAAATCTGGGTTATCAGCAAGAGTCACTTCACCGGTATTAGCATCAATGCTAACCGCACTATCGCTACCATCTGCTAAGCTAAAGCTAAATCCACCGCTAACATCAGCGCCGTCTGTAGCAGTAGCTGTGTAAATTACCTGACCAGCACCACTATTCTCATTGATAGAATCAGAAGAATCTGCAGAGGTAACCTCTGGCGAGCTTTCATCAAGGTTGTTTACTGCAACTGTTACTGTTTGCTCTGAACTAAAGCCTGCTGCATCAGTAGCAATAACAGTGAAACTTTGCTCAGAAGCATCTTCATAGTCAGCAACAAAGTCAGCATTCGTTGTAACCGCACCGGTTACTGAATCAATGCTAAATCCAGCGCTTGAATCTGCAAGGCTAAAGCTTACACCGCCGCTAACATCAGCACTATCATCTGCTGTTGCCGTGTAAACCAACTGGCCTTCACCGCTATTTTCGTTAACAGCAGAAGCAGAATCACCTGAAGTAACTGTTGGCGCTGCCTCATCCACATTAGAAACATTCAAGCTAACTAGCTCTGAACTTGAGTTTCCAGCCGCGTCAGTAGCAACAACAATAAAGCTATATGAAGACTGCGCTTCAAAGTTAGGATTATCAGCAAGAGTTACTTCTCCCGTATTAGCATCAATGCTAAGCGCTGAATCACTATGATCTGAAAGGCTGTAGGTAACAGAATCACTTGTATCAGCTGAGTCATCTGAACTAGCAGTATAAACAACCTGGCCAGCTCCTGAATTTTCAGCAATTACGCCTGCAGAATCACCCGATGTGACTTCAGGAGCAACTTCATCAAGATTGTTAATATCTAAGGTTACTGACTGACCCGCACTCTCGTTACCCGCAGCATCAGTCGCTATTACAGTAAAGTTATACTGAGACTGAGCTTCGTAGTCTGGATTTGAGTTCAAAGTAACAGCACCAGTTGCTGAGTCAATACTAAGCGCAGAATCACTATCAGTAGATAGCTTGAAGCTATAACCACCACTTACATCAGCATCGTCAGATGCAGAGGCAGTGTAGATAACTTGACCTGAACCACTATTTTCATTGATTGCAACAGCCGTATTACCAGAAGTTACCTCTGGAGCAACCTCATCAAGATCGTTAATAGTTAAAGTAACAGCTTGATTAGAGCTATTTCCAGCTGCATCGGTAGCTACAACGGTAAAGCCCTGCTCTGTAGAAGTTTCTGCGTCAGCAGCAAAGTCAGCATTGGTTGTGACAACACCGGAGGCAGCATCAATACTAAATCCTTCACTTCCCTCTGCAAGATTAAAGGTAACCCCATCACTAATATCAGCACTATCATCTGCAGTGGCAGTGTAAACCCACTGACCTGCACCGCTGTTCTCATTAAGATCAGCCGCTGAATCACCAGAAGTAATTGCAGGACCCACCTCATCAAGATTATTAACATTTAGAGTTACTGGCTTACCTAGACTTGTATTACCCGCCGCATCAGTTGCAACAACAATAAAGCTATAGGTTGACTGTGTCTCGAAGTCTGCATCCTTAGCCAGAGTAACTTCACCTGTATCAGCGTCGATAGAAAGGGCTTGATCACTGCCGTTAGCAAGACTAAATGTTATACCGCCACTGATATCAGAAGAGTCATTGGCAACAGCTGTATAGATAACTGTGTCAGCACCGGAGTTTTCATCAACAGAACCCGCTGAACCCGCTGAAGTAATTGTCGCAGCAACCTCATCAAGGTTGTTGACTGAAAGGCTAACTGACTGACCTTCAGATACATTGCCAGCGGCATCAGTAACAACAACTGTAAAGCTATAATCTTCTTTAGCTTCAAAGTTAGGATCGTCGCTTAATGTCACAGCACCAGTTTGTGCATCAATAGAAAGGGCATCATCACTGCCAGCTACTAGGCTGTAGGTAAAGCCTCCGCTAACATCGCCTGAATCATCTGCAGTTGCAGTATAAACAACCTGGCCTGCACCACTATTCTCAGTAATCGCATCAGCTGAATCAGATGAAGTCACTGTAGCTGCAACCTCATCAAGATCATTAACAGAAAGTGTAACTAACTGACTATCACTCACATTGCCAGCAGCATCTGTAGCTACAACAGTAAAGCTATATTCAGACTGAGACTCATAATCAGGGCTAGTGGTTAATAACACCTCACCAGTGGAAGCATTAATAGCCATTGCAGAATCACTACCCTCTGCAAGACTGTATGTTGTTTCACCTGCACTAACATCGTCAGAGTCGGTAGAGGTAGCAACATAAACCACCTGACTACCTGAATTCTCATCAATAGTACTGGCCAAACCACCAGAAGTAATGGTTGGCGCCACTTCATCAAGGTTATTAATTGAAACAGTAACTGATTGCGCTTCACTTGAGTTACCTGCTGCATCGGTTGCAACAACTGCAAAGTTGTATGCATTCTGAGTATCAGCATCTGGATCATCTGCAAGAGTAACTGCACCAGAAGTCTCATCGATTGATAATGCAGCATCACTGCTTTCGGCTAAACTGAAGGTTACTCCATCACTAACATCAGAAGAATCATCTGCAGTTGCTGTGTAAACAACCTGATCAGCACCCGTATTTTCATCCAATGAAGCAGAATCAGCAGAAGTAATAACCGGACCATATTCATCAAGATCATTAACCGTTAATGTAACTGCCTGAGTAGACTGATTAACACCATCCGAAGCAACAACAGTGAAGCTGTACTCTGATTGTGCTTCTTGATCAGGATCATCGGCAAGTGTTACAACACCGGTAATGGCATCAATACTAAGCGCTGAATCACTTCCTTCTGCCAAGCTGAAGCTGACACCAGCACTGACATCTGCATCATCAGAAGCAACAGCTGTATAAACAGCCTGTCCAGCACCAGAATTTTCATCAACAGAAACCGCAGTCTCAGAACTAATCGATGGTGCAGTTTCATCCATATTGTTAATTGATAGGCTCACAGATTGCTCAGAGCTATTACCTGCAGCATCCGTAGCTACCACAACAAAATCATAGGTATCGGCAGTTTCGAAATCAGGGTTGTCTGAGAGCGTAACACGACCAGTATTAGCATTAATGGATAATGCTTCACTGGCATCGTTTAGACTAAAGGTTACACCACCACTAATATCGGCAGAATCGTCTGCTGTAGCTGTGTAGATAACCTGACCAGCACCACTATTTTCATCAATTGAACCGGCATCGCCACCAGATGTAACTGTAGGATCCGCATCATCAAGATCATTTACATTTAATGTTAATACCTGCTCAGATGAATTACCGGCAGCATCTGTGGCTACAACAGTGTAGCTATAAGAGCTTTGTGCTTCATGATCAGCTGCCCCAGTGAATATCACCATACCTGTTTCAGCATCGATACTTAGAGCTGCGTCATGTCCTTCAGCCAGACTGAAGGTGACACCACCACTGACATCCGCAGAATCATCTGCTGTAGCAGCGTAAATGACAGTTGAGCCAGCATTTTCATCAATGTCGTTGTCAGCTGAACCTGAAGTAATAGTAGGTGCAGTATCGTCAAGGTTATTGATAGTTAAAGAAACAGCCTGTTCAGAACTATTGCCGGCTTCATCAGTAGCAACAACAGTAAAGCTATATTCTGACTGAGCTTCATGATTTGGATCTGCAGTAAGAGAAACCTCACCAGAAACCGAGTCAATAGTTAAAGCATCGTCACCCAAGAGTCTGTATGTAACATTATTATCATCAGAGGCTGAAGCTGTGTAGATTACCTGAGCAGCACCTGAATTTTCATCAATTGCAGCTGCAGTATCACCGGAATTAAATTCTGGCGCCACTGAATCAGGCGTTGGCTCAACATTGATAGTAACCGCTTGCTCATCAACCTTTCCAGATGCATCTGTAGCTATAACAGTAAAGTTATACTCAGATGTAACAGAATGGTCAGGATTATCTGAAAGCCTTACATCACCAGATTCAGAATCGATAGACAGTGCAGAATCACTTTCTTCTGCTAGCCTATAGGTTACGCCATCAGAAACATCAGCGCCATCATCAGCAACAGCAACATAAACTACCTGATCTGCGCCACTGTCTTCAGCCAATGAAACTGTTGCTGAAGAAACAATTACCGGAGCAGACTCATCTTCATTTACAACAGATACCGTAAAGCTTTGCTCAGCACCACTGTAGTTATTAACCATAGTGAAACTATAGCTAGCCGCGGCTTCATAATCAGCGTCTGCAGAAAGTGAAACTTCGCCTGCCGCAAGATCGACACTTAGACCATCATCTTTAGCAGTAACAGTGTTTGCTCTAGCATCAAAGTTATAAACAACCTGACCCTCTAGCGCTGACTCTTGAAGGTTGATGACTGGCGCATCTGAAGATGACGCCCAGCTACCATCAACATCACCGAGTACATAACCAGCATAGCTCACTGAGTCAGTACCCTGTTCCATTTCAACAAACTTCCACTCTGACTGGAAAGAATTTTCAACACGAGCAGCACTTAGCAATAGCGCATAAGCATCAGCACTTGAAATTTTACCATCATGGTTAACATCAGCTGACAGTTGCTGGAACATTTGAGCATTATCTGACTCTTGGTAGGAATCAACAGAAAGTCCAACAGATAGCTTCAACGCATCCAACGCATCACTTGCCGTTACAACACGATTCACATCAGCTGTCTCAATTTCCTTCTGCGGAGTACCATCTACCATGGTTACATTTTCAAGAACCACATCGCTAGACCAATGGGTAACCGTATAAAGCATGGAATCCACAACAGAAACCGTCACTTCTTGCGAATCAGAAGTATTGCCAGCCGCATCAGTAGCAACTACCGTGAAGCTAAATTCATTCTGTAGCTCATAGTTAGGGTTCTTAGCTAGAGTTACTTCGCCTGATTCAGCGTCAACGGATAGCGCAACATCACTACCCTCTGCAAGGCTGTAAGTAACACCATCACTAACATCACCATTGTCAGTCGAAGTTGCCGTGTAGATTACCTGATTAACACCGGTATTTTCAGTAATAGAAACGCTATCACCTGATGTAATAGTAGGCGCAGACTCATCCACATTAGTTACAGACAAACTAACTGATTTAGACGCTGCATTACCCGCCGCATCAGTTGCAACAACCGTAAAGTTATATGCAGATTGAGCTTCAAAGTCTGGATTATCAGCAAGGCTAACAGCACCAGTGCTTGAATCTATGCTTAGTGCGCTGTCACTGTCATCAGAAAGACTGAAAGTCACACCATTGCTAACATCTGCACTATCATCAGCAGTAGCAGCATAAATAACCTGTGCCGAACCGCTGTTTTCAGCAATTGCTTGCGCAGTATCTGCAGAAGTAATAACTGCTGCTACTTCATCAAGGTTATTTACAGAAAGACTAACTGCCTGCTCTGACGAATTACCGGCTGCGTCTGTAGCAACAACAGAGAAACTATATTCAGATTGTGACTCATAGTCTGGACTTACCAGCATAGTCACATCACCTGAGGAAGCGTTAATGGCGAATACTTCAGAATCCGTACCTGAAAGACTCCATACGTAACCACCTGATACATCACCTGCATCCTCTGCAGATGCTGTGTAAACAACCTGTAGGCCTACATTTTCATCAATAGAACCTGCGCTATTAGAAGAAGTTATAGTTGGAGCAGCTTCATCTAGATCATTAACCGCAACAGTTACCGACTGATCTGAAGAATTGCCTGCCGCATCAGTTGCAACAACAGTAAAGGCATATTCATCCTGAGCCTCATGATCTGGGCTGTCTGCGAGGGTTACCTCACCCGTTGATCCATCAATAGTTAACGCAGAATCACTGCCTGCAGCCAGACTGAAGGTTACACCAGCACTCACATCGCCATTATCACTAGCAGTGGCAGTGTAAATAACCTGTGAACCACTATTTTCATCAACAGAAGCACCAATTGCACCAGAAGTAATTACTGGAGCTGCTTCATCGAGATTATTAACAGAGATAGTAACCGCTTGAGATGAGCTATTACCCTGATCATCAGAAGCAACCACAGTAAAGCTGTACTGATCTACAGACTCATGATCGAGAACAGAATTAAGGTATACATTACCTGTTGCAGAATCAATGGCAAGATCAGCATCAGAAACATCTGACAAGCTGTATTCAACTGAAGAATCAGTATCAGCCATTTGATATTCAGAAACAGACTGACCACCTGGGAATGCAGTACCACCGTTATATTCAGTTAAACCTGCCTCAGAAACCGTAAATTGGTTTGCAGCGAAATCATTACCAACACTAAAAGTTACTTCAGCAATTGGTGTATTACCCGACGTATCATAAAGATTGGCTTCAGCACCATTAGTTGCTACCTCAGAAAACTCTGGCGTAGTGAAGTACATCGCAAAGGAAATAGCATCACCTTGATCATTTGGAATCGCCGAAAGTGGGTTCGACGGGAAATCAATCGACTCAACCGCTAACACACCCTGCTCATCAGAGCTGTAATCCAAAGTAAAGTTAAGCGCCTCAAGACCAGCCGAGTAGTCCTGTGCAATAGATGAATCAACAAACAAACGAACCGTTAATGTGCCATCTTCATTACGCACAAATTGCTGAGCAATTGGACCCTGCTCAATTACAGACTGCGAGTCATGCGATGAGGCAGCATAGATAAACTCACCAGCTGATCCAGTTTCATCAATAGATGCTGAAGCAGAAGATGTAATAGTAGGTGCAATCTCATCAAAGTCATTGATAGCAAGGGTAACTGGATGCTCAGAAGAATTACCTGCTTCATCCGTCGCTACAACGGTAAAATCATATTGAGCCTGGACCTCAGCATCCGGATCACCTGCTAGCGTCACAACACCTGAAGCAGCATCAATTGTAAGTGCTGAATCACTACTATCAGACAAAGCAAAACTGTATGGCGATGATTCTTGGACTGTTGCAACATAGACCGCTTGATCAGCACCTGAATTTTCATCAATAGCGACAGAGACTGCAGAAGTGAATTCTGGCGCCTCAAGATCCTGATCAACTACCGTCAATGTAACTGTCTGCTCAGAGGGATTACCCGCACCATCGGTAACAACAACAGTGAAGTTATATTCAGCCTGAGTATCAGCCTCAGGATCATCTAAGAGTGTTACAGAACCAGAAGCATTAATCTCAAAGGCACTCGCATCCACACCAGTTAAACTGTAGTTAAGTGTTCCATCATTAACATCGGCAGAATCATCAACGATTGCTTGGTATACAGAAACACCTGCACCCTTACTCTCGAGTACAGCAGCCGTTGAAGGCGATGTAATCACAGGCGCAGTGTCATCAAGATCATTAATATCTAAAGTCACAGCTTGCTCAGAAGAATGACCCGCCTCATCGGTAGCTACTACCGTAAAGCTATACTGGCCCTGAGTTTCAGAATCAGGATCTGTCGAGAGACTTACCGCACCCAAATCGGCATCAATGGTAAGTGCCGCATCACTGCCAGCTGCTAAACTAAAGGTAACACCACCACTCACATCCGCTGAATCATCAGCAGTGGCTGTATAAATAACTTGACCAGCACCTGAGTTCTCATCGATTGCATCCGCTGTATCAGCAGAAGTAATGGTCGGTGCCACTTCATCAAGGTTAGTAATATCCAAAGAAACTGCTTGCTCAGACGCATTACCGGCAACATCAGTCACCACAACAGTAAAGTCGTATACAGACTGAGTATCCGCATCTGGGTCGGCAGACAATGTAACCGCGCCCGAGTCAGCGTCAATTGAAAGCGCCGCATCACTGCCAGCCGCTAGACTGAAGGAAATACCATCGCTAACATCAGCAGAATCATCAGCAGTCGCTGTATAGATAACTTGGCCAGCACCCGAATTCTCATCAATAACAGCCGCTGTATCACCAGAGGTAATAGTCGCCGCCGTATCATCTAAATCGTTAATATCCAACGACACAGACTGCTCAGAGCTCACATTATTGGCAGCATCTGTTGCAATAACACTAAACGAGTAAACAGACTGTGTTTCGTGATCAGGACTCACGTTGACCGAAACCTCACCTGTTTCTGAATCGATGCTCAATGCAGAATCGCTGCCTTGACCTAAGCTAAAGGTTACGCCGCCACTGATATCTACAGAATCATCTGCAGTCGCCGTGTAAATCACCTGTGCATCGTCGTTCTCATCAATAGCAACAGCTGTATCGCCAGAATCAATAGTTGGAGCTACTTCATCTAAATCATTAACAGTAAGACTGACTGGTAGCTGGTTAACATTACCTAAGTCATCCGTTGCAACCACTGTAAATGAATAACTTGATTGCATTTCATGATCAGCAGAAGAAATAAATGTAACTTCGCCCGAAGAGGAATCAATGGAGAAATCCATTGTATTGTCGTTTTCATCTAGACTATATACAACCGACTCAGAAGCTCCATCAGCTACCACCAATGGGTGAGCTACTGCGCTTGCAATGTAAATAGAATCATTACCAGCGTTATTTTCATCAATATTTAGCTCCGAAGCAGAACTAAATACAGGAGGAAGCTCAGCAACATCTTTAACATAAAGCTTAACCGACTGGTCTGCAGTGTTACCTGCCATATCCTCAACAGTGACAGTAAAGTGAAAGTACTTATCACCCATATCATCATTAAGAGCAAGACTTTCATCTTCAAAATCTGGCGCAACATCCAAAGAGACAACGCCAGTCATAGAATTAATTGAGAAAATACCACCATGATCGTCTGAGATAGTGTATTGGCTGATGCCGCTTTCCAAATCGGTATAATCTTCATAGACCATCGGCGTCCAAACCACTTGCGACATATAGCTTGACTCATCATTACTATGAGTCTCTTCGATACCGCCATTAAACTCAGTAAGAGATACTTCACTGCCACTCATAAAAATTGGAGCAGAGTCATCAAGGTTTTGTAAATCAATAGTAACAGTGAGCGGAATACCAGGATTAAAAGCAGAATCTTCAGCAAAAACATCGAAAGTGAGATCAGTGTCAGTTTCATAATCTAAGTTAGAATCAAGTGTCACTTCACCTGTAGAAGAATCTATAGAAACCTTACCACCAGCATCAGACATTAGATAAAAAGTAAGATCACCATTACTCACATCCATGCTGTCATCTGCGGTCGCTGTATAGATTACATCGCCAACACTAGAGTTTTCTTCAATCATTTGAGTGACTGAACTTGATGTAATAGTTGGCTCTACTTCATCAAGGTTAGTAACGTCCACAGTCACAGACTGTGTAGTGCTAGCATTTTCAGCCGCATCAGTGGCTATCACAGAGAAAGAAATTTCTTGCTGGGATTCAAAATCTACAGAAACATCTAACGAAACCTCACCCGTATTTTCGTCAATACTTAGCGCAGAATCACTATTCTCACCCAAACTAAATACAACGCCATCACTGGTATCGCCAGAGTCGTCTGCAGTAGCGGTATAGATAACTACTGAAGAAGTATTTTCATCAACGGCATCTGCAGTGCTTGAAGAGGTAACTGTTGGCGCAACTTCATCAATGTTGCCAATTTCTAGAGTAACCGACTGAGAATCTTCGCTGTCAGTCCCTGCATTTGCCACCACAACAAAATCGTAATTCTCAACAGACTCATAATCGGGGTTAACATTCAGTGTTACATCACCTGTAGCAGAATCGATAGTTAATGGTGGCTGAACTACTGTCTGAATAGCTATTTCTTGATTTTGTCCCACAAAAGCATAGCCAGCGGCTGTACTAGATGCAGTAAAGTTAAGATCGAACGCGCCTTCAGCACCCTCAGCGATATCAAATGTTATTTCTGCTAAGTCAGCAGATTCAGATCCAGGCCAGTTACCAAACAAAGAAGCCCAACCAAACGAGACAATTTGATCCGTGCTAGCATCTCCATCAAGATCACTGTCGTCAGACTTAATCGAACCATTCACCAGCAGGTCAGTGCCTACAAGCGCTGTAATATCAGATGCCGATACCTTTGAACTGTCAAAATGAATATCTAAACCCAGACCTGTTGTAGCCGCACTATCGGAATTGTAGCTAATAACAACGGTTTCTTGAGTGCCATCTTCTGACGTCGTACTCGAGGAAACATAAACTTGCTGAGTACTCGCGGCTGGCGCTGGAACATTAATTACAGTTTCAGCTTGATCAGGCTGATCAGGCTGATCGCCGTAATCAGTATTATCTACAAGCGTATAAACAGCATCACTTGGACCGCCATCTACAGAAGCAACAACTTGACCTTCACCTGAATTTTCATCTATTGAATCACTTGTCACAACAAGTGGCGAGGTTAAAATTGCAGTTGGACCAGGTAGAACAGGAGTAAAACCAGCAGCAACACTTGTGGTTGCAAATTCTACATCATAATTTGTGCCGCCACCGTCAACAGGCGCGAAAGTAAGCTCAAAGAGATCTGATTCGGTAACACCCGGCCAAGTTCCAAATAAAGAAGCCCAGGCAAAAGTTACCGTCTGCGTACTTCCATCAGCGGACTCATTACCAGCAGCAATATTATCGGTGATATTTAGTAGGCTTGAGCCAGTCAGGCTCAATGACGAGCTGTCAAAGCTAACAGCTAACCCAAGACCAGTAGTTGTCGAATCATCAGTTTGATATTGAACCACAATACTTCTAGTACCATCATCATTAACAACTGGCCCAGAAACCAGAACTTTTTGAAAATTACTATCTGACATGCTGCTACACCCTCTTTATTGATTTTATATTTATAAAAAAACCCCGAGCACAGCAACACTGCGCTTAGAAGTTGTATTCAAGTATTATTTAAAAGCAGAAAATATTAGACCCGCCCAACTACATAATTATTATTTTAGTTTTATAGTTGTTCTAATTTATTTCGGCACTTTTGTGCTCTTAAAATTAGAAACCCCGTCCCGATTATATGATTTTATTTTCTCAAATGTAAAGGTAATAAATCCATCTTATTTGCTAGTGAATAGATTTAACCTTCTTTGGTTTAACGCCAATATCAGCCTCCTCCTTTATAGGATCCGCATCAACACTAGAGCTTGTGTGGCCTTGAGAAACCAACTTATCTTTTAGCTGCGCCACCTGCTCTGCAAAATGTAGAAAACTATCAATAGGTAACACCAAACGGCTAGCAGGCGACATGGATACTTCATTTTTATCATGATCAATATTCTCAACGCGACCGAAGTCAAGGCGCACAACGCCCTGACTTACATTGCATTTCATAAACCGATCTACATAAACATCCTTCATAGTCGCCTCCTAGCTATTTGTTATGCGATAAACCCACTCAAGTCCGCAACAATATCATCGTCTTCAACGGTTGCACTGTCATCCAATGTAATTTGACGGCTAAGTATATCCATCGAACCTATGGATGAATCACTATCACCAAATACAGTCAATGTATTGCTGGCATCATCATAGGTGGCACCAAATAGGTTATCCAAGCTACTATCTTCGCCATTAATAAGATCTAAGATATCTGTTGGTATATCTGAACCAGCAAGCTGAGTTGGAGAGGTATCCTCCGTAAAGCCCCCTGCTACAAGTAACGAACTTAAATCAATTGAATCTACACCTGACTCAAAGTCATTAATGGTGTGGGCTGAATCAGAGGTTGGAATAAGAACAAATACATCCTCACCTGCACCGGAAGTTATATCAGCTGAACCATCGTATAATGCAAATACATCATCACCATCAGTACCAGTGTAGCTATTTGTTCCTGTAACGCTGTTAGAATAGTCACTTACCATCTGATCAATCACAACAACTGGCACTGTTTGCGAACCAATGGCATCGCCATCGGCATCGGTAGCATCAACTCTAAAGCTGTAGGCTGGCATCACATCACTGTTAGCTGCTGCATCAAGAGATACCGTACCCGCTGCATTATCAATCACCAATTCAGCGGCTGGAACTACGGCTTCCGCTGCCAGCACCAGGTTATGATCCTGACCATCGAAGGCAAAGCCAGCTGCAGTACTTGAAGTGCTGAAGTTAATCGCTGACGAACCTGTAGCACCTTCGGCAATATCAAAGGTAATGCTTGCCAAATCAACCGGCGCTGCATTAGGCCACTGACCAAATAGCGACGCCCAACCAAATGCAACATAGGTATCTGTGCTAGCGTCACCATCAAGATCGTTGTCATCTGACTCAACAACCGCATTAACTAACAGGTCACTAGTCATTAATGTAGTAATATCGGACGCAGACAGAACCGAGCTGTCAAAGTGAATGCGCAGACCCAATCCTGTAGTGGTCGTGTCATCAGCGTTATAGCTCACTACCACAGTTTCTTGGCTACCATCTTCTGATTTAGTGCTTGAAGAAACATACACATGCTGTGTGGCTGCTGCCAACTGTGGAATACTAATTTGCGATTCCGCTGAACCCGAACCTGAACCAGTATCTGGATACTGAGTTAGATCGGTTATCTGATAACTCACATTATCAATATTGGCACTCGCCTGGTAAATAGGCGCCGACGGCGTATCGCCATCAACCACCACTACCATAGCAGCATCAACCATTGGTTGCTCAGCATCCACTACCACATCAAGGTCACTTGAATTACCTGCGGTATCAGTCGCTGTTACTGTAAAGCTATATTCAGACTGGGTCGCAGGATCTAGCTCGCCCGACAACGTCACTTCGCCAGTTGCAGAATCAATGCTTAACTGTGATTCAACAGGCGCCGCATACGTAGTTGTGTCATTCAAACCATAAATAACAGTAGCATCATCGTCTTCTGCAGTAACTGTATAAATTACAGGATCCGTATCACCCGTATTAACTACAATAGCTTCATCGGCTGAAGTTATGGTCGGCGCTGTATCATCAACATTATTAATATCAAGCGTCACTGCTTGCGCATTACTGTGAAGGAGGGCCCCATCAATTGCTACCACAGAGAAGCTATATTGACTTTGCGCTTCATAATCTGGATTAGCTGTTAAGGTAACAGCACCCGTTACAGAATCAATATCAAAGGAAGGTGCATCAACACCCTCTAGTACAAAGGATACTCCCGAGCTAACATCATTCGAGTCATCAGCAGTCGCTGTATAAACAACCTGACCTGACCCGCTATTTTCATCAATAGCCGTCGCAGTTGCACCAGAAGTAATTGAAGGCGCTGTATCATCAAGGTTATTTATAGTCAGCGTTACTGATTGCGCTTCACTGGCATTACCCGCCGCATCGGTGGCAATCACAGAGAAGCTGTACTGGCTCTGTGTCTCATGATCAGGATCTGTAGCTAAGATAACCTCACCCGTTGCTGTATTAATCGAAAGCGCAGCATCACTGCCGGCTGACAAGCTATAAGCAATTGGCGTAGCCGCTACATCATCAGCAGAGTCATCAGCAGTTGCTGTATAGATAACCTGACCTGCACCTGAGTTCTCACTAATAGTATCCGCTGTGTCAGCTGAAGTAATCGTTGGTGCAATCTCATCTACATCATTAATAGATATGGTCACTAACTGCTCGACAACATTTCCCTCAGAATCTGTTGCAATCACTGTAAAGCTGTAAGCAACCAGCGTCTCATGATCTGGATCTGTGGCTAGGGTAACTGCCCCGGTTGATTCATCAATGCTTATCGCACTATCACTCCCCTCTTCTAGGCTATAGCTGACACCAGCTTCATCATTAGATGTTGCGGTGTAAACAACCTGATTAGCACCTGAATTTTCATCGATAACTGATGATGATCCTGAGGTAATAACCAGCTTGTCCTCAACGGATACTGTTACGTGCTGGCTTTCACTTTGATTACCCGCCGCATCAGTGGCAGTCACAGTAAAGTTATAGAAGGGCTGAGAAATAAATGTGGGTGCGTTAGTAACAGTAACCTCACCGGTTGCCGAGTCAATGCTAAGGCCATTATTACCGAGATAGCGAACAACTGAACTGATACCATCAACTGTATCAACTGGATTATCTGGCGTTGCGTTATTTGGAAGAAAAATATTGCTTATCTCAAACTCTGCTGAATATACACCCGGCTGAAGATCAAAGTCGATTTGAGCTATAGGCCCTTGAATATCAAAATTGACTGGGAAATGAATTGTGGCAAATGATATTTGCTCTGGAATATCGGTATTAACCATATTTGAAAACGCAGTTGGTAACACAAGTTGATCAACATCAACATCAACCTCGAGCGAATTATAATTCACTACATAATCATAAAAAGGAAGTCCATCAGGGTAATCCGCTGCCACAGAATCATCAATAAATAACTGCAAGGTAATTGAACCATCTTCATTAGCAGTATAAACCTGCTCAATAGCGCCAACCTGAGACACAGATACCGTATCAGGAACTAAGCTATAGGTAATTTCATTATCAGATGAATCAGGATCATCAGCAGTTACCTGATAGATAACCGTACCATCGTTTTGCAAATGATTTCTTTCAGTAGCCGAGTCAATAACCGGCGCTGTATCATCAAGATCGCTAATATCTAGAGTCACTGATTGTGCTTCGCTAGTATTACCCGCCGTATCAGTAACAATAACCGCAAAGCTGTACTGGCTTTGGGTCTCATAATCAGGGTTAGTGGCTAAAGTAACAGCACCTGTTTCTGCATTAATTGAAAGCGCATCATCACTGCCTTCTGCTAGGCTAAAGGTATAGCCATCACTAACATCTTCAGAATCATCTGCTGTAGCGGTATAAACAACCTGATTAGCACCGATACCCTCATCAACATTCACCAAATCAACCGAGGTGATTATAGGCGCAGTATCATCAAGATCATTAATATCCAGTATTACTGACTGTGCTTCGCTAGCATTACCCGCCGCATCGGTGGCAATCACAGCAAAGCTATATTGGCTTTGCGTCTCATGATCAGGGTTGGTAGCTAAAGTAACAGCACCTGTTTCTGCATTAATTGAAAGCGCAGCATCACTGCCTTGCGCTAAGCTAAAGCTGAAACCATCACTAGTATCCACAGAGTCGTCCGCAGTCGCTGTATATATAATCTGGCCTGCTCCTGAATTCTCATCAATAGCTGATGCAGTAGCACCTGAATCAATCATTGGCGCCGTATCGTCAAGATTATTAATACTCAAAGTCACCGATTGTGCATCGCTGGCATTACCCGCTGCATCCGTGGCAATCACTGCAAAGGTATATTCAGACTGCGTCTCATGATCTGGATCAGCCGTTAAGGTTACCTCACCTGTTGTAGCATCGATCATAAGCCCTACATCACTGTCTCCAGATAAGCTAAAGATTACATCATCGCTAATATCTGCAGAATCATCCGCAGTGGCTGTGTAGATAACCTGACCCGCACCGCTATTTTCATCAATAGCAACGGCAGTTACACCGGATGTAATCGTTGGTGCGAATTCATCGAGATTATTAACCGATACACTAACCTGTTGAGTATCACTCGCATTACCCGCCGCATCAGTAGCAACCACTTCAAAGCTATATGCAGACTGAGTCTCATAATCAGGATCAATATTAAGTGTGACCTCACCTGTCGCCGAATCAAAGCTTAGCTGCGATTCAATAGAAGTGGAGTCATCTGAAGAGGATTCATCTGGCGCCGCTTCAGCAGTAATAGCCACTTGATGATTCTGACCATCGAAGGCAAAGCCGGCTGCATTACTTGAAATAGTAAAGTTAATTGCCGACGAGCCTGAAGCACCCTCTGCAATATCAAAGGTGATAGATGCCAAATCAACCGGTGCTGCATTAGGCCATTGACCAAATAACGATGCCCAACCAAATGCAACATAGGTATCAGTGCTAGCGTCGCCATCAAGGTCACTGTCATCTGACTCAACAACTGCATTAACTAACAGGTCATTTGTCATTAATGTAGTTATATCCGATGCACTTAACACTGAGCTGTCAAAGTGAATACGCAGACCCAAACCTGTGGTGGTACTGTCATCAGCATTGTAGCTAACCACTACTGTTTCTTGGCTACCATCTTCAGACTTAGTGCTTGAAGAAACGTAAACATGCTGAGTCGCTGCCGCCAACTGTGGAATTGAGATTACCGATTCAGCTGGACCTGTATCTGAACCAGAATCTGCATTAGAACCAGAATACTCAGTGGTATCGTTTAGGCTATAGCTCACGCCACCGCTAACATCCGCTGAATCATCAGAGCTAGCCGAATAAATAACCTGTCCTGAGGCTGTGTTTTCATCAATAGCATCCGCTGTATCATCCGAGGTGATAACTGGTGCTGTATCATCAAGATTATTAATATTTAAAGTCACCGATTGTGCAGGGCTGTTATTACCTGCTCCATCGGTGGCAATCACAGCAAAGCTATATTGAGACTGTGCCTCATGATCTGGGTCTGCAGTTAATGTCACAGCACCACTTGATCCATCAATCGTAAGTCCTGCATCACTGCCCTCTGCCAATCTATAAGCAATCGGTGTATCAGCAATATCATCACCTGAGTCGGTTGAAGTTGCAGTATAAATAACCTGTCCTGCACCTGAATTCTCGTCAATAGCGATCGCCGTTGCACCAGAAGTCACCGTCGGCGCCGCATCATCAAGGTCATTAATATCTAGGGTCACTGACTGTGCTTCACTGGCATTACCCGCCGCATCGGTGGCAACTACTGCAAAACTATATTCACTCTGTGTCTCATGGTCTGGGTTAGCCGTTAAGCTTACCGCACCTGTTAAGGCGTCAATAGAAAGGCCCGTATCACTATCTTCTGTAAGGCTATAAGTAATTGGAGTTGCCGCAACATCATCGCCAGAATCATCAGCGGTTACTGTGTATATAACCTGTCCCGCACCTGAGTTCTCATCAATTGCATCAGCAACAGCACCAGAAGTAACTGTAGGCGCTGCATCATCGAGATCATTAATAGATACAGTCACTGCCTGCTGAGAAACATTGTTAGCAATATCTGTTGCGATAACTGTAAAGCTATACTCAGATTGAGCTTCGCTATCAGGGTCAGTTGCCAAGGTCACAGCACCTGAAGCTGAATCTATGCTCAGTACAGCATCGCTATCTTCAGAAAGACTGTAATTAACCAGAGATTCGTCATTGGTAATAGCGGTGTAGATAACTTGGTTTTCACCGATATTTTCATCGATGGCTACCGTAGCTGATGAAGTAAATACCGGCACCTCGAGATCCTCATCCACAACAGATAGAGATACCGCTTTCTGCGATTGATTAACACCATCGTCGGCAATCACGGTAAACGAATAACTCGGCTTCGCCGCAAAATCAGGCTCATCGGTCAGTGTTACCTCACCGGTTTCTGCATTAATTGAAAGCGCTGTGTCACTGTCCTCTGAAAGACTAAAGGTGACGCCAGCACTCACATCAGCTGAGTCATCAGCCAGCGCTTGGTAAACCAATGCGTTGGCACCAGCACTTTCCAATACAGCGGCAGAATCACTTGAAGTAATAGTCGGCGCCACTTCATCGAGGTTGTTAATATCGAGAGTTACTGACTGTGCAGCACTCGTATTACCCGCCGCATCTGTAGCAATTATCGCAAAGCTAAATTGGTTCTGCGTCTCGTAATCTGGGTCTGCAGTTAGAGTAACCTCACCTGTTGAGGCATCAATTGAAAGCTGAGTATCGCTACCCTCTGCCAAACTATAGGTAATTGGCGTATCTGATACATCATCAGCGGAATCATCAGCAGTTACAGTGTAAATAACCTGTCCAGCACCGCTGTTTTCATCAATAGCAATGGCAGTAGCACCTGAAGTAATGGCTGGTGCCGCATCATCAAGATCATTGATATCTAGGATTACAGACTGTGCTTGACTCGCATTACCCGCATTATCCGTGGCAATCACGGCAAAGCTGTATTGGCTCTGAGCTTCATGATCTGGGTTAGTATTTAGGGTAACTGAACCCGTTGCCGAATCAATTGATAATGCTGGATCGCTGCCTTCAGCAAGGCTGTAAATAATGGGTGTATCGGCGATATCATCGCCAGAATCATCAGCAGTTGATGTGTAAACAACCTGTCCAGCACCGCTATTCTCATCAATAGCAAGCGCAGTGGCACCTGAAGTGATTGCTGGTGCCGCATCATCAAGATCATTGATATCCAAAGTCACTGACTGCGCTTCACTAGCGTTACCCGCCACATCAGTGGCAATCACTGCAAAGCTATATTGAGGCTGTGTCTCATGATCAGGATCAGTAGCTAAGCTAACCTTACCCGTATTTTCATCAATGGTAAGTGCAGAATCACTCTCTGCAGATAGGCTAAAGGTATAACCATCACTAATATCAGCAGAATCATCAGCAGTTGCAGTATAGATAACCTGCTCAGCACCTGAGTTTTCATTAAGAGTTACCGCTGTATCAGCTGAAGTAATAGTGGGTGCAACTTCATCAAGATTATTAATATCTAAGGTCACTGATTGTGCGTCACTGACATTACCCGCTGCATCAGTGGCAATCACTGCAAAGCTATATTGGCTCTGCGTCTCATGATCAGGATCAGTGGCTAATGTCACTGCGCCTGTTGAGGCATCAACTGAAAGTCCAGCATCGCTGCCTTCTGCGAGGCTAAATGTTACGCCCGCACTGATATCTGCAGAATCATCTGCTGTAGCGATATAAATAACCTGACTAGCACCTGAATTCTCGTCAATGGCAACTGCTGTAGCACCTGAAGTAATGGTTGGTGCAATCTCATCGAGATCATTGATATCTAAGGTCACTGATTGTGCGTCACTGACATTACCCGCTGCATCAGTGGCAATCACTGCAAAGCTATATTGAGCCTGTGTCTCATGATCAGGATCAGTGGCTAATGTCACTGCACCTGTTGAGGCGTCAATTGAAAGTGCTGCGTCACTGCCCTCTGCCAAGCTGTAGGTAATTGGCGCTTCTACTACATCATCACCCGAGTCATCAGAAGTTGCTGTATAAATAACCTGACCAGCACCGGAGTTCTCATCAATAGCAACTGCAGTGGCACCTGAAGTGACTGTCGGTGCTGCATCATCAAGATCATTGATATCCAGAGTCACTGACTGTGCTTCACTGGCATTACCTGCCGCATCAGTGGCAACTACAGAGAAGTTATATTGAGGTTGTGCCTCATGATCTGGATCAGTGGCTAATGTCACTGCACCTGTTGAGGCATCAATTGAAAGTGCAGCATCACTGCCCTCTGCCAAACTATAGGCAATAGGTGTATCCGCCACATCTTCTGAATCATCAGCAGTCACTGTATAAATTACTTGGCCTGCACCAGAATTCTCATCAATGGCTTCAGCAGTCACAGCTGAAGTGATTGTCGGAGCCGTATCATCAAGATCATTAATATCCAGTGTTACTGACTGTGCTTCGCTAGCATTACCTGCCGCATCGGTGGCAACCACAGCAAAGCTATACTGCTCCTGTGTCTCATGATCAGGATCAGTGTCTAAGGTCACTTCACCTGTTTCTGCATTAATTGAAAGCGCAGCATCACTGCCTTCTGCTAGGCTAAAGGTATAGCCATCACTAACATCTGCACTATCGTCTGCAGTGGCTGTGTAGATAACCTGACCAGCACCTGAGTTTTCATCAATCGTTGTAGCAGTATCACCAGACGTAAAAGTGGGTGCAACCTCATCAAGATTATTAATTGTTAGGGTAACTGCCTGCTCGCCCTCGTTACCTGCATTATCAACAGCAATCACGGTAAAACTGTAATTACTTTGGGTTTCATAATCAGGATTAGTAGCTAATGTCACTTCACCCGAATCAGGATGGATTGATAATGCAGAGTCACTATCCTCGCTTAACTGATACTTCCATAAGTCTGTGCCATCTACAGATGCAGTGTATACAACTTGTTCGGCACCAGAGTTTTCATCAATATTTTCTGCTGTCGCGGCAGAATTGATTACTAGAGGTGTTATATCAACTTCAAATACTAATGAAGATACGTAACTTACATTACCCGCAAGATCTGTGACCGTTGCAGAAACAAAGAAATTACCATCAACTAAACCAGTAAGAGAATAATCTATGTAACCCCTGGCCACATCATCCTCAGTTAAATCATAGAGACCAACGGAAATACCCGTGTTGAATACTTCAAGTCGGTCACCCACAATTACTGCAGCACCATCTGTTGCGGTAGCTTCAAAAGAAATTCTAATGGTTGGGTTAATTACATTGGTTAGGGTATCAGAATCTGAAACACCTGAGTTAGATTCGGCAGCCAATGTAGGTTCTGGCGCTTGAGGTGCAACCGTATCAATGGCGTTAGCCTGTGCTTGAACAATAGCTGCAAATGCGGTATCAGAATTATCACTATTTTTAACAGCCTCCATAGCATCGACTGCCACATTAATAGCATGTAACGCATCAGCATCATCAACTACACCATCTAGTACTTCACCCATGGTAGATGAGTCCAAGGTTACCGCACCCTCAGCAGATGAGATTGTATTCGCAAGGCTTGCCAATGCGGCCGTTTCTGCACCCTCTGAATCGTTTGATTCTGTGGATGAAGCAACAGCCAGTACCGTTGCAATCTGGGTAGCAATAACACGGTTAGCAACGTTACTATCCGACTGAGGATCATACGAGCCAAGACTGCTACCTTCCTCTAAACTAATACCAAGAGTTTCAGCCAGTGATGACTCTGCAGCAAGTTTAGCAGAATCTTTCGCCGCCTGAGTAGCCTCGGCAATTTCTTCATCCGTCATTCCCGCTGTATCAACTTCAACTTCAAGAGACGAGGCAATTTCTTGGACAAGCGTTGATAAGGGATTAATTACTGAATAACCCGCTGGCGCTGTTAGCTCAATTTCATTGGGTGCACCGGAATCCATATTGACACCGCCCTTAACAATCACCTGATAAGGGTTACCATTACTATCGGTATTTTCTGCAGCGCTTAAGAATTCGTCAGTAAGAATAATCTGACCAAAAGCATCAGAAGTGACTTCTTCTCTTAATTCGCTTTCATCGGCAATTCCGTCACCATTGACATCAATATAAACCTGCGCACCACGAATATAACCATCAGATACAATCATCTGAGTAAAGCCATCAACAAGCTGATTACCCGCTAGATCAGTGACCAGTTCACTAGCATTTTCTGATGCATTGTAAGTAAAGTTAAGAGCTCCCGAATTAAAGCTCTCGCTAATACTTAAAACCAAAATACTTGAATCTTCAGGGTTCAAACTCACAGCAGATACAGTTAATGGGTTACCATTTTGCTCAATAACGTAATCACTAGCATTTGGCAAATAATCAGAATCTAGTGCTTCGCTGTAGTTAACACTTATCACCTGCACTGACGGATCACTGTCCGCAGAAACAAACTGAGCGATAGGTGCTGTAGTATCTACACTGAATTCAACCGCCTCAGCCATTTCAGTACTACCGGCAGTATTTGTTTGTCTTACATTAACCTGATAGGTGCCATCACCATCAATAGTGAAAGTTGATCCTGTGCCGTTCAGCCAGTTAGCACCATTATCAAGACTATATTCCCAGCTAGCACCATCTTTGAGACCCGAAACGGTTATTTCGCCATTACTTGAAATATTATCAGAAGCAACACCAGTATCCTCAATCAAACTGACCGAAGCTGCCGGTGGTAATGTCTCTATAATATTCAGCACAAGCGCCTGAGGATCCGATGCATTGCCCGCAGCATCTGTTGCAACAACGGCAAAATTATACGCAGACTTGTCAAAATACACCGGCTCTGTGATCAAGCTGACTTCACCCGAGACCGAGTCAATTGTAAGCGCAGCATCACTATCATCAGTTAGACTAAAGACAATAGGTGTGTCTGATACATCATCAGCTGAATCATCTGCTGTAGCTATATAGATAACTTGACCTGCACCAGAATTTTCTTCGATGGCATCAACAGCGGCGCTCGAGCTTACAGTCGGAGCGGCATCATCAAGATCATTGATACTTAACGAAACTAACTGTGAACTGGCATTGCCTGCATTATCAGTTGCAACCACTGTAAAACTATATTCTGGTTTAGTTTCATGATCAGGATTATCAGCTAGGGTTACTGCACCTGTGTTTTCATCAATAGATAGTCCCGCGTCACTGTTCTCGGCCAAACTAAAGGTAAAGCCATCGCTGACATCAGCAGTATCATCTGCTGAAGCAGTATAGATAACCTGATTAGCACCTGAATTCTCGTCAATGGCAACAGCTGTATCGCCTGAAGTAACTGTTGGTGCCACCTCATCAAGATCATTAATATCTAGCGTCACTGATTGCGCATCGCTAGTATTACCCGCCGCATCAGTGGCAATTACGGCAAAACTGTACTGGCTCTGTGTCTCATGATCTGGGTCAGTAGTTAAGATCACCTCACCGGTTGTTGCATCAATTGAAAGAGCGCCCTCTAAATTATCAACCAAGCTATAACTAACACCTAAACTGATATCGCCAGAGTCATCAGAGGTTGCTCTATAAATAATCTGACCTGCACCACTATTTTCATCCAAAGACTCTTCAGGATTACCTGAAGTGATGGTAGGAGCAATCTCATCAAGATTGTTAATGGTTAACGTAACAGCCTGTTCACTTGAATTAACACCATCAGAGGCAACCACAGTAAAGCTATAGATAAATTTTGCTTCAAAATCAGGTACTTCATTAATGGTAACCACACCAGAGCTAGGATCAATATCTAGTGCAGTATCGCTGCCCTCTTTTAAGCTAAACGTTATACCTGCACTGATATCTGCACTATCATCGACTAAACTGCGGTATACCACAGAATCTAGGCTAATATTTTCTGAAACCATAGCAACATCTAACGATGTAAATGTAGGAGCTGTTTCATCCAGATCATTTACATTTAATGTTAATGCTTGCTCCGAACTATTGCCTGCAGAATCAGTGGCAATCACTGTGAAACTGAATTGGTTCTGGGTCTCATGATCTGGGTTTTCTATTAATGTCACAGCACCCGTAGCCGAGTTAATTGCAAGATCAGCATCACTATCCTCAGCCAAACTGTAAGTAACATTGCCGTCGGTACCATCGCCAGAATCAGCGGCAACTGCATTGTAGATAACCTGAGCTGAGCCAGAGTTTTCATCAACAGCTGATACGCTATCCGCAGAACTAATAACTGGCGCAGTATCATCAAGATTATTAATATCAAGTGTTACGGTCTGTGCTTCACTGGCATTACCCACCCCATCCGTCGCAATCACTGCAAAACTATACTGGCTCTGTAACTCATGATCTGGGTCAGTGGCTAATGTCACTGCACCTGTTGTGGCATTAATTGAAAGCGCAGCATCACTACCCTCTGCCAAGCTGTAGACAATGGGTGTGTCCGCAACATCATCATCTAAATCAGTTGAAGTCGCTGTATAAATTACCTGACCTGCACCAGAATTTTCATTGATGGCAACTGCAACGGCACCTGAAGTAATTGTCGGCGCCGCATCATCAAGATCATTAATGGTTACAGTCACTGGTTTCTGAGTACTATTTTCCTCTGAATCTGTAGCAATTACGGTAAAGCTATACTCCGTTTGAATTTCGTGATCAGGACTTGCACTTAAGGTAACCTGACCAGTATCTGAGTCAATAGAAAGCGCAGCATCACTATCTTCAGACAGGCTGTATTGAACCAGGGACTCGTCTTCAGTAACAGCCGTATAGATAATCTGGTTTTCACCGATATTTTCATCAGCCACCGCGCTAGTAGTTGAAATAAACACTGGAGCCTCAAGATCTTCATCTACTACGGTTAGCGTTACTGCTTTTTGCGACTGGTTAACACCATCATCGGCAATCACTGTAAATGAATAGCTTGGCTTCGCCGCAAAATTAGGCTCATCAGCCAGTGTTACCACGCCCGTTTCTGAATTAATGGTAAGCGCTGCATCACTGTCGTCAGAAAGACTAAAGATGACCTGTGCACTAAAATCCGCTGCATCATCAGCAAGAGTACGATAAACCGATGCATTCGCACCAGCGCTCTCCAACACTGACACAGAGTCGGTTGACAAAATGGTCGGAGCAACTTCATCAAGGTTATTAATGTCCAGTATTACTGCCTGTTCGTCACTGACATTACCTGCCACATCAGTAGCTATCACTGCAAAGCTATATTGGCTTTGCGTCTCATGGTCAGGATCAGTGGTTAATGTCACTGCACCTGTTACTGAATTTATAGTCAGCGCAGCATCACTTCCCTCTGCCAAGCTAAAGGTAATTGGCGATTCAACTACATCATCACCCAAGTCAGTTGAAGTCGCTGTATAAATGACTTGACCTGCACCAGAGTTCTCATCAATCGCAACTGCAGTGGCACCTGAAGTCACTGTAGGCGCTGCATCATCAAGATCATTAATATCCAGTGTCACTGATTGTGCATCGCTCGCATTACCTGCCGCATCAGTGGCAATCACTGCAAAACTGTATTGGCTTTGCGTCTCATGGTCAGGATCAGTGGTTAATGTCACTGCACCTGTTACTGAATTTATAGTCAGCGCAGCATCACTGCCCTCTGCTAAGCTGTAAGCAATGGGTGTATCCGCCACATCTGCTGAGTCATCAGCAGTCACTGTATAAATTACTTGGCCAGCACCGGAGTTCTCATCAATTGTTACAGCAGTCGTATCCGAAGTAATCGTAGGTGCTATTTCATCAAGATTATCAATAGATACAGACACTGCTTGCTGAGAAATATTATCCTTGGAATCAGTAGCAATTACTGTAAATCTATATTCATTTTGAGTTTCGTAATCAGGGTTAGCACTTAAGGTAACCTGACCAGTATCTGCGTTAATGGAAAGCGCAGCGTCGCTGTCCTCTGATAAGCTGTATTCAACCAGAGATTCATCTTGAGAAACCGCAGTATAGATAACTTGATTCTCACCAACATTCTCATCAGTCGCCGCAGTTACTAATGAAATAAACACCGGCGCCTCGAGATCCTCATCGATCACAGCTGCCGTAATATCATGCTCAGTTTGGTTTACACCATCATTGGCAATAACTGTAAAACCATAGGATGGCTGACTATCATAATCTAGAAAGCCATTAAATGTAACCTCACCTGTTGATGAATTGATTACAAATTCTGGATCACTATCATCAGATAAATCAAAGCTTATACCGGCACTGATATCTTGGCTATCATCAATAATAGCTTGATACACCACTGCTCCAAAGCTCGTACTTTCAGGCAGTGCAATAGTTTCTGAAGAATTAAATGTCGGTGCAACTTCATCAAGATCATTAATATCCAGTGTCACAGCTTGCGCTTCGCTCGTATTACCTGCCGCATCACTAGCAATCACAGTAAAGTTATATTGAGCCTGTGTCTCGTGATCAGGGTTAGTAGCTAAAGTAACAGCACCTGTTTCTGCATTAATTGAAAGCGCAGCATCACTTCCCTCTGCCAAACTATAGGCAATTGGGGTGTCAGAAACATCATCAACTACATCAGTTGAAGTCGCTGTATAAATTATTTGGCCAGCACCAGAATTTTCATCAATGGCAACTGCAGTGGCGCCTGAAGTGACAGTAGGTGCTGCATCATCAAGATCAGTAATATCTAGAGTCACTGATTGCGCTTCGCTGGCGTTACCTGCCGCATCGGTGGCAATCACAGCAAAACTATATTGGCTTTGGGCCTCATGATCAGGGTCAGTGGCTAAGGTGACCTCACCTGAATTTGGATTAATTGAAAGTGCAGCATCACTGCCCTCTGCCAAACGATAAGCAATAGGCGTGTCCGCAACATCATCACCTAAGTCAGTTGAAGTCGCTGTATAAATTACCTGACCAGCACCAGAATTTTCATCAATAGCAACTGCAGTAGCAACTGAAGTCACAGTAGGCGCGGCATCATCAAGATCATTGATATCCAGTGTCACTGACTGTGCTTCACTGGCATTACCTGCCGCATCAGTAGCAATCACAGCAAAGCTATATTGGCTTTGGGTCTCATGATCAGGATCAGTGGCTAATGTCACTGCACCTGTTGAGGCGTCAATTGAAAGCGCAGCATCACTGCCCTCTGCCAAACTAAAGATTACTCCCGCACTAATATCTAAAGAATCATCTGCTGTGGCTGTGTAAATAAGCTGGTCTGCACCAATATTTTCGTTCACAGCTAAACTGTCAGAAGATGAAATTGTCGGCGCTGTATCATCAACATTTGTTACTGTTAATGTCACATGCTTCACAGCACCCTGCCCAGAGCCATCCTCAGCAAGGACTGTAAAGAAATACTCTGGCTTAGCCTCAAAATCAGGCTGCTCATTAAGAGTTACCTCACCCGTTGTTGCATCTATTGTGAGTGCGGGGTCTAGATTTGTACCAGAAAGCAGACTAAAGGTAACGCCATCGCTAACATCAGCCGAATCATCAGCAGTAGCTGTATAAACGACCTGACCTGAGCCGCTGTTTTCGACAATAGTTGCATTACTGCCAGACAAAAAGGCCGGTGCAACGTCATCAAGATCATTAATCTCTAGAGTCACTGACTGTGCATCGCTCGCATTACCTGCCGCATCGGTGGCAATCACAGCAAAGCTATATTGAGCTTGGGTCTCATGATCAGGATCAGTGGCTAAGGTCACTTCACCTGTTTCTGCATTAATTGAAAGTGCAGCGTCACTGCCCTCTACCAAACTATAGGCAATAGGTGCGTCTGCCACATCTGCTGAATCATCAGCAGTCACTGTATAAATTACTTGGCCAGCACCTGAGTTCTCATCAATGGCTTCAGCAGTTACAGCTGAAGTGATTGTCGGAGCCGTATCATCAAGATCATTAATATCCAGTGTTACTGATTGCGCTTCGCTGGCATTACCTGCCGCATCAGTAGCAATCACTGCAAAACTGTATTGACTTTGTGTCTCATGATCAGGATTAGTAGCTAAGGTGACCTCACCTGAACTTGGATTAATTGTAAGTTGCGATTCAGCGGAAATAGCCACATCATGATTCTGACCATCAAAGACAAACCCACTGGCATTACTGCTCGCAGTAAAGTTAATGGCTGATGATCCTGAAGAATCCTGTGCAATATCAAAGGTTAGTGTCGCCAAATCGGTAGGCGCTGAACCCGGCCATGCTCCAAACAAGGAGGCCCAAGCTATATCTACATAGGAATCGGTGCTTGAATCACCGTCAAAATTATCATTATCAGCGGTAGGTACTGCATTTGCGAAGATATTATCTTGCGACAATACATTTTCTAGGGAGGCCACAGAAAGTTTAGTGCTATCAAAATGAATTCTGATACCCAAACCTGTAGTCGTGGCGTTATCAGCATTGTAACTAATTACCAAGGTTTCCTGAGTGCCATCTTCTGACTTAGTGCTTGAAGAAACGTAAACATGCTGAGTCGCTGCTGCAAGCTCTGGAATTGAAGTTTCCGATTCGACTGGATAGTCGGTTTCGACTGGATAGTCGGTATTGTCTACCAGGCTATATGCAATAGGCGTGTCCGCAACATCTGCCGAGTCATCAGCAGTCACTGTATAAATTACTTGGTCTGCACCCGAATTTTCATCAATAGCAACTGCAGTAGCACCTGAAGTAACCGTAGGTGCTGTATCATCAAGATCATTAATATCCAGAGTCACTGTCTGTGCTTCGCTAGCATTACCTGCCGCATCAGTAGCAATCACTGCAAAGCTATATTGAGCCTGTGCCTCATGATCAGGGTCAGTAGTTAGAGTTACTGCACCTGTTGAGGCATCAATTGAAAGTGCAACATCACTGCCCTCTGCCAAACTATAAGTAATAGGTGTATCTGCAACATCTGCCGAGTCATCAGCAGTCACTGTATAAATGACTTGGTCTGCACTCGAATTTTCATCAATAGCAACTGCAGTAGCACCTGAAGTAACCGTAGGTGCTGCATCATCAAGATCATTAATATCCAGAGTCACTGACTGTGCTTCGCTAGCATTACCTGCCGCATCCGTCGCAATCACAGCAAAGCTATATTGGCTCTGTGTCTCATGATCAGGATCAGTGGCTAATGTCACTGCACCTGTTGAGGCGTCAATTGAAAGTGCAGCATCACTGCCCTCTGCCAAACTATAAGTAATAGGTGTATTCGCAACATCTGCCGAGTCATCAGCAGTCACTGTATAAATTACTTGGTCTGCACCCGAATTTTCATCAATAGCAACTGCAGTAGCACCTGAAGTAACCGTAGGTGCTGTATCATCAAGATCATTAATATCCAGAGTCACTGACTGTGCTTCGCTAGCATTACCTGCCGCATCCGTCGCAATCACAGAGAAGCTGTATTGGCTCTGTGTCTCATGATCAGGATCAGTGGTTATTGTCACTGCACCTGTTGAGGCGTCAATTGAAAGTGCAGCATCACTGCCCTCTGCCAAACTATAAGTAATAGGTGTATCCGCAACATCTGCCGAGTCATCAGCAGTCACTGTATAAATTACTTGGTCTGCACCCGAATTTTCATCAATAGCAACTGCAGTAGCACCTGAAGTAACCGTAGGTGCTGTATCATCAAGATCATTA
>Ga0213863_10000547_pt1 | contig 28642 bp, 26 predicted proteins | sample PICome_8_FD_160128 | JGI IMG/M metagenome (GOLD analysis project Ga0213863, IMG submission 160128) | Coastal seawater microbial communities near Pivers Island, North Carolina, United States - PICO497 | ecosystem: Environmental > Aquatic > Marine > Coastal | place: USA: North Carolina... | reverse complement strand
GATACGGCTCATACTGATGACGAGACTAGAAACTGGGACAGGGAGAATGTCCGAAAAGAAGCGAATCGATTACTGGAACAAGCTGAAGATGCAGAGCGGCTCCTGCTTGAGCAGGAGGAGGAGGAGAAGATCCGGCAGGAGGAGGAGGAGAAGATCCGCCTCGCCGATCTGGAGGCCCATGAGAAACGAGAGAAGGGCCGTCATTGGTATCAGCCTTATCCCGAAGCAGTGCCACTTGATTTGTGGGAACTCTTTCGAGCCATAACGTATGAAATACATGGCAAGATAACTCATGACCTCCTCATGGAGACGGTATCCCATCACTCCACAAGGTCCAATAAGCTAGACGCCTATCGTATATACTACCCTGAGAATGGTTGGATTCAGCATGGGGATGATGACTGTCATTCACTATGGATCTCCAAACCGATCTTAGGTATCCGTTACGGTATGGGTGTTGGTGATTACGATTCCCCGCTCATTACACCCGAAACGGCTGCTTTGTTTAACCTAGACCCCCTCAACCGAGACAATGACAAGTAACCATTGGCACCAGCCTTACTCTGGAGCAGTTCCTCTTGATTTGTGGGAAGTGATGCGAGCTAAGACCGCTCAATACAATAAAGATAACCCGCACTACGAGAGGACGGTAACAGACACGGCTAAATACTTAAGCCAAGCCACAGACAAGCTAGATGCCTATCGTTTTTACTCAAACGAAGAGTGTAGATGGCTTACGGTGGGGGTCCGCTACGGTAATGCAGCTCATGAGTATATCTGTTTTGAAGTATCACCAGAAGTCGTGGGTCAGTTTAACCTAGACCCACTTAACCTAGACCAAGAGTAAGTTATTAAAAATAACGCGTTTTAATATTGACTTTATTGATATTATATGCTATACTTTAGTTACAATAAGGAAAGGCACTGAAGCCAACCTTAACCTAAAAAACACAATGAAAATAAAACAGCGCATCAATCGCGCCGCCGCCAAAGTAGTCACACGGCTACTCAACTCTAAGCTCCTCACCGAGCTTATTGAAGACAAGGTCAAAGCAGCCGTAGAGGCCAATACCGTCTCTGTTGAAGACCTCGCCTCTGAGATTGAGGTAGAGGACATCGCCGCCAAAGTGTCAGCGTCCGAAGTCGCCAGCTACATCAAAAGCTGGGAGGTCGCAGAGTGCTTTGACTCTCAAGAGATCGCCGAACATATCGACGAGTATCAGATCGCTACCGAGATCGATATCTACGAACTCGCCAAGAAGATAGATCAAGATGAGGTCGCCGATAAGCTCCGTGTGCTTGTCGATGTCGATGACATAGTTAGTGATGCCATCACGAAGATCACCGAATCAACATTTAAACTAACAATAGAATGAGAACAATAAACAGTTACACCGACAGACAGATCCGCAATTCTTTGCGGGCATGGTATGAACTCGCCGACGAAGACCAGAGAGACCGTGGCTCTGTCTGGTATGAAAAGGCAGAGGAAGAGGCTACCTGCATTTCAGACATCACTGGTGTCGAGAAAGTCGCAGCAGCAGCCGTCATCGCCGCCCTCTCTCCACGTAACAAGTGGGAGCGTAATGTGCATGACGCATGGGACCTGTGCAAAGCGTGGGCTAGTGGTGACCCTCAAGAGTCCGTCACCGTCTGCACCTTCCACTCTAACCGTGACAAGGCATGGCGTATCCTCGAAGGTGAGCGAGATGTCCTTGCATCGTCACCCAAAGTCTCTGCCTTCGCAGATACCATCGTCAATGGGTGTCTGGCTAACCGTATCGTGGTTGACGTCTGGCATACCAGAGCCTGTATCACCAAGCCACGAGAAGGCCGTGTCGATTGTCAGGCGTCCCCGACACTAGCCCAATACTCTAGGCTAGAGGAGATTACCCTTGAGGAGGCGCAGCTTGCCGACGATCCCCCCTGCGTGTATCAGGCAACCATATGGTGTGTCATCAAAGACAAATGGGAGGAGACCAAAACAGTAGCACTTTACTAATGAAGTTACACTACCCTAAACGCGGCCTCAATTCATACTGTGGCCCCGCTATCCTTAGTTACCTGACTGGCATCCCGACTCACGTAGCCGCCCGCCATATCAGGAGACACTCAGGACAACGGGCTGTAAGATCGTGTGGCATCCACTTCTTGAGGCTCGCCCTCAAAGACTTCGGGTATCACACGTCAGATGAACTGAACGTAAAAGGGCTAACCGTCAACCAGTGGCTTAAGGAATACGATAAGAAGCGCACGCCTCAACGTGTTTATCTTGTCCTTGCTGGACGTCACTTCTACCTATTCAAAGGACAAGAATACATCTGTGGACTTGTCGATAAACCAACCAGTATCAAAGACAAGAGTCTGAAACGGCGCTGCCGCATCTACTCAGTCCATGAGGTCATCAAGCATGTCCTCAGATACAAATCCGATAACTCTCCAGTCTTTGCTCTGGAACAATAAAAGCAAAACCAAACCAACAAAACCAAACCAAAGAAAAAACATATTATGCATGGAATTAAAGAACTAGACGCCGTTATGGTCCCCGCAGGTGAAAACTACCGCACATGGCACAACCTTGAGAAGGTATCACCGAGTGGGTTAATCACACCCCGTGAGGCAGAGGAGGTAGGACTATTCCCTACCATCCGAGAAGCTGAGATCGTCGCCACTGTCAAAGATAAGTCAGAGGATGACGAGACGGAGACTCACCGGCATGTCGAGATGCCGTCCCACAAAGGTCTTGTCGCAGAGACTAGAGAAGGACAACTAGTCCCGATTCACGTAGCGTCGAACCAATACGCCATCATCCAGAACCGGAAGATCGCGGATCTTATGTCTTCAGCACTCAAAGAAGCTGGAGTAGAATACAAGTTCTCTGCAATGGGGACGCTCAAGAACCTGTCTCACTTCTTCGTCTCAATCGAGTTAGGTGAGAACGGTGGTATGTTCAAGGTCAATGGGGAGGATCATCTCTTTCACCTGAACGCCCTCACTAATCACTGTGGTATGTCCTTCCGAACTCATGGATCACATACCAGAGTAGTGTGTGCCAATACCTTCGACGCCAGCCGCTACGGCGACAAGAAACTCATGGACTTCAAAGTAGTCCATAAAGGCAACGTAGAATTCAAGTGCAGGGACCTCGCCCAGAAGATTACCGGACTACTCAAGAGTAGGGAAAGCTACGTTGAAGAGATGGAGATGCTAGCCGCCCAGAAGGTGGCAGAGTCTGACATCCAGAACATCGTGGCGGGATACTACATCCAGCAGGCATTCAGTAAGGTTGATAAGTTTTCAACCCGAACCCTGAACGCCGTATCCGGTATCACTGACCTGTCGATCAGGGGTAGGGGTAACCGTGGAGAGTCTTTATACGACGTCTTCAACGGAGGCACTGAATACTGGACGTCGGGTGAAGGTGTTGGTCAGAGGACATCTGACACTAACAAAGCCTTCTCTTCAGAGTTTGGCACAGCCGCCGCCCACAAGCGTAGATTCGGTGATTACCTCATCGACAATGCTGACTCCATTGACCAGCTTGCAGAGGAAGGTCGTGTTGTCATGGAAGAAACACTTAAAGGCTAAGAAGCCTGATACTCTGCCCCTTCCGATTGGAGGGGGCAGCAATCAGGAATCAACCTGAGACTGAATAAAGATAATATGACTGATATAAAAGACCTGATTTTCGCTTTGCGAGTCCAATCAATTAACCACGCAAAGTTGCTGGAGAAGAAAATGAAGAAGGAACAAGAGTTGGAGCGGCTCCAAGACGAAACCACCGACTGCCTCCGCGCCCTCACAGTGTTGCAGGAGGTTTTAGAATCAACCACCAAAATCTATGACAAATAAACAAATAAACGACATGACCGACGAAGGTCATGGTTGCCCAGTAGTCCACCTCAACGGCTCCAGCAAGGACGCCCTCTTGAAAGAGTGGTTCACCTTCCAGAAAGCCCTCGAAACAGCGCGAGAGTTGTTCCCTCACGAGAGCTTTCATGGCCGTAACCATTACCCGAAAGGCGATGCCGGAGAGCAGAAGGCTGATGAGTATAGACAGGCATTTCTAGCCCAGTTAGATACTCTGATTCATTGTTCTGGTGGAAACAACGCCGGAATCGACGCACAATAGAAGCTATGGAATTAAATGCTCCAATCCCATCTAAACCAGATGTCCCTGATAACTACAAGGAATACATCCACGATGCGACCTTTACAGCCCGTTCATACCTCACACAAGAGGGTAAGATTGTCTTAGGCTTTGAAGGCCGAGGCAGTGAGACCAATGAGTTGAATGAGTGGGATGTCGAGTTCGACATCTATGATTTCCTCGCTTGGATGAACAAGCATAAGTTAGAGGAACTCGCAAAAAAACCCATAATGTCTCTCGCAGACCCACATAAGAACAAATAGAGCCATGCCAACCGAAATACCTGTTATATTTAAACCTAGTTATGGTAACTTAACGTGCTACGTAGCTGACGTCAGTCTAAAACGTATCATCACTAAGCTTACGGGCCATAAATCGCTCACTGAAAGTGACCGTGAGGCTCTCAAAGAGTTAGGTTTCACCTTCAGAGTCATCCAACCTCACTATCACGTATGATAACTATCACGCAAATCGCTAGTTACCTTGCATTTACGCCCTTGCTCCCTATCGGTATTTGCTGTATCGTAGCTAACATGCAGCGCACGCAAAAAAGATTCGACCAAAAGCGTGCGAAGCAGGCCAACAAAACTTAGTGGGCAATAGTCCACACCCAACACCCGCTGCCATTTTGTGTTTTTTATGGTAGCGGGTGTTTTTATTTAATCCAAAGGATTAACTCTAGGTTTCTCTTTGTGAATGCTCTGAACATCCTTGCCTCGCTTACGTAGAACCTCGTCTTTTTTCAGCCTGTCCAAAATCGGAGAGCTTAAAGATCTAGTCTTAAAATCAGATCCGCGTATGGCTTTTGCAACATCTGAGTTTAACCTCAAAGATTTAATAATTAAATCTTTTTCTTTTTTAGGAAGTGGGGAAGTTTTATACCAACCGCGAGCGCGTTTCATGATCTTGAGGTCATCCGAATAGAAAGTATTAGCGATCTCTTCTACATCATCATCCGACAGAAACTGATTAGAAGCTAACTTGTCAGTAGTAGACCTAGAAGCATTCAAATCATCGCGAGTCTCTCGCATAGCACTGTAGAAAGCATTAGTGTGGTCCACATTCAAGTTTCTCACAGGAGAAATTTCATTCATCACAAGCTGACCCAACTTATCCTCTGCGGACATCGAAGGCGACTCGCCTTTAGTAGTCTGAATAACTTTTCGGGCAAAGTTGAGCGCCCGTGGCTCAAATGCATTCTTGAGGATATAAGAAGCCCTCTTAGCAAAGATTACTTCAGGTTCATCAAAGTCATTATAAATCTTCTGCTTAGTAACAGAATCAATATTCTCTTGGGACTCCCGCCAAGCTTGGCCAAGAATAGGTGACTCAATAAACTCGTTAAGGAACATACCAGAGGCTTCAGTAATCCCTTTTAAGAACTGACCTTTTTGAGCGTATTTTGACAACCTCTCAAGGGAATTCGTAACAGGTGACATCGGGTTAAGGAAAGTCATGTCCCACTGGACCTGCTCACCGAACCAATTGAAATACCAAATGGTAGAGTTTTGTCGGTATTCAGGTAAGCCTTTCCTGTTCAACTCATCTTCTTCTTCAGAAACACCGAAAATAGCCCGCATGATTTGCGCTCCCAGTATACTTACCCCACCTACGATTGCGGAGTATCCAACAAGCCTGCGGAAACCCCTCTTTTTGATGACTGGGTTGCTGCTACTTATTTCTTTTTTTATCACGGAGGGAGTCGCTAAAAAGATCCGGACAGTGTCTGTCTTAAACCTTAAGAAGGACGCAAAGACAAAACCATACCTTGAAGAAAGGTCTTTTATAGCCTCATAAGAATCTACATAAGATTGAGAAGTGTCCCGAACGGTTTTAGACGCTATAACTTCAAGGTCTTCATCCGTAAGGTTTTTATAACCTGTGTCATTACCGCTCTTTAAATCGCTGTGTCTGGCTCTCTTCAAAACAGAAAGCTCAAACTCATAGTAACCAATCTTATAGAAGTCATCTACTGCCTGAGAAAGAAGCATCATCCGGTTAACAACAGGATCTAAAGTTTTCTTTCTAACTGCGGCAGAAGCATTCATAGCCTTCAGTTTGACTTTCGCACTTAGGAGTTTCTCTGATTCTTTCTGTAGTCTTTCTCTTAGGACGTCTATATTAGTGTTTCCGTTAACTAAGTCCGATAAAAGCTGACTGGTGATATCCCCCTGAATTACGTTCAGGCTAAGTAACCTACCCTGATATGCGTCGATAGACCTGAGACTCTCATTAGAGTTTAGTGGGTTTAGGACCTTACCTACTTGGTTAATATGCTCAGTAAGGGTCAGGGGGTTTAGGCCCTGCATCGGCCCGAAGAAACCTAAGTTACCAATCACGTTACGCGTATAGAAACCGATACCGAATAATGTCTTAGCTGTTAGTGTGGCCCCTTGGGCGAGTTGAACACCCCCCACAATCCAGTTACCTAACTCAGACTCTTGTGCGTTTATCTTATCTTGTTTCTGAACATAGGATTGGATCTGTTTAAAAGCTTCAGCATCAATGTAATGATGGAACCCCTTATTGAATTCAGCATCCTCCTCACTTAAACCTTCTGGTTCTTGGTTGTAACGATAAGCTTCCCCCGTCCTCATGTTGACGATATTCAACTTTAACGTGGCCTCTGGACCCATTCGGTCTAAATCATCGGTAGAGTAAACGAAATTATTACCTTCGGCTTGCCCGAGAGCAATCATATTAGATATCATTGACTCCCTACTGAGAGACCGACTTAAAATAGACACAGATCGGATTACGTTGTTAACTACCTCTGAATCAGCGTGCTGCCCTAAAAACTTACGGATGGCTGGAGGAACTCTTTTACGCCTTTTTAGGTTATCAATAATTGATTTAGCAATGCTTCCGTCCTTAAGACCTCCCTTAGAACTACCGAATTGTTTGTCCGCATCAAGAGACTCAACGTAATCCCTCATCGCTTCTTTAATTTGAATAGCTATGGCGGGGTCAGTATTGTAGATATCCTCTACTCTCTTTCGGGCTTCTTGTGCGGAAACACCAGCCTCGCGTTTTCTTACCTCAGACTCGATGTAGAATTCTTTGAATTGCTCTAAAGCATTCTCATAATTCTCAACCATCACTTGGTCGATATTAGTGAAATCTCCCCGCATGATACGCCTCACATTGTCCATGTAGGCTTCATCAGTGAAAGCGCGATAAGTTCTGGTAACATAAACGCCTAGCCTACTGTCAATCACAGCTCCAAGATCGCCACTAATACCGAACTCATCTTTCATAATCTTAGACATAGAGTCTAAGACAAACCTGAGTTTCCCAAGATTCTCATGCAGCTCAGGGTGGCTAGCGGCTAGGACGCTAGCAGCAGCCTCTCTTTTCGCTTTCGATAAACCGAGGAGAGTATTCTTTTCCGCTGCCTTCCTATCCAGAACGTGCAGTTTGTAGAGAGAAGCTTCTTGTTCGGAAGTAATCTTCTTACCGCTATTCTTATAATCCCTTATACGAACCCGATATTCGTTCTCGATCTGAGTCTCTACTTCTTCACTAATCTCAATATCATCAGGTCGTCCTAAGTAATCCCCTAAAATAGTGTCTTCAACTGTATTCTTTTTAAGGTAGCTTGTAATCTTATTAGCGATTGTCTCAGTTGATTTTTCAACAGCCCGCTGCACCGCATCAGCTTGTTTTTTAAGTTCCAGTATTCTTGGGTCAAGGTTACCTTGGAAGATTCTTTTAATGCCCGTGCGACTGGTATACTTACCGCCTGCGAAAGCGCCCAGAGCAATCTTATACCCCTTGAACATCGGTAGCTTGGCTACGATCTCTTCGTAAGTTGTGTCCTCAGTTATTTCATTGAGAGTAAGGCTGATTTGGTTAGCGAAACTTACGAGAGATTCGTCGGGAACTTCAATGTCGAACTGTTTAATAGCGTAATCAAACCGACCACCACTCTTGATATAACTAATCTCATCCGAGATTTCGTTTATCTTTCGGGAAAGTTTCGGGTTATTCTTGCGGAGTTTAGCTCGTAAGGAAAGTTTCTTCAGACTACCAGCGAAGAACCTCATCAAGACACGAGCCGTGTTAGGTTGAGTCAGGTAAAAAGAAGCGTCTTCGTAGGAAGTATAGCCTCTAGTTGCTCTCTCATAATGGTCCGCAAACATATCACGGACGAGGTTTCTTTTAAGGTCAACGTCCCCCGCGTCAATTGCTTTTAGCACATTCTCAAGTTCAGTGGGGTCTTGGATATATTTTTTAGCAAAGTTTCTGAAGGACCCGTCGCTCGTTTCGGCAATCGCTGAATCAATTTCTTGGTCGGTCAACTCGATTGACTGGACTGACTTAACGAAAATACTATTTAGTTCCGCCTCAAGAATCATTTTGAGGTGAATAGAGTTCCTTGCGATATCCCCATACCTAGCCAAGATCTGACCAGAGTTTTTACCATTCACAAGGATAACTAAATTACTCCCACCGTCTTCATTAGGAGTTTGGACCGTCTTAAACAACTCATTAGGGGCATACTTAAACTCAGCTTCGGATTGCTCGTTGTTTAATATAACAACAGGAGCTGCGGATGCGGGCATAGTATGCGCCGCTACCTCTTGAATCATTTTATTTATATCAGCTAACTGATCCTCTGTTACATCATCATCCGAACTTAAGTTTTCAAGAGAGTCATATTTTTTCCTCTCGAAATTCTTACGTGCGTTGTCGTTAGTTTCTGCCTTACTCTTCTCAATAACTTCTTCAGCTTTGAGGATCTGAAGCTCTTGCATTATCCGCCGCTCAACTAAATACCTACCAGCAAGATCAGGGACTACATCCATGTTAAGGAAATCAACTAAATCATCGAAGGCGGTATCTAAATTAGTCTTAGGTTCGATACCAAATAATTGTTTGATGCTATTTATAATTCTTCGCAATAAACCCTTTTGAGGGAGGTCCCTGACACCTTGTTGGAAACGAGGGGAAGTGAATATTGAAGAAATAAACTCATCGATGTTAGCCAAGCCAGCTTCAAAAGCTGTTTGATCCTGTTGCGAGTCAAACTTCTTAGGATTCTTGGCGTGTTCTTTGATCATCAACTGCCTAAGTGCCTCAAGTTTGTCGAGCGACCTACGCTGCTCGACAGTCAACAATGACCGATCAGTAGAAAGAAGTTTCTTTGTGAAAGCGTGGAGGTATTCATGCAATAAAATTGACTCTACCCCTTTACCGTAGGTAGAAGAAATATTGATCCTGACTGTCCCCCTCCCTTTCTCATCTTGTAAGAATGAACCTGCGGAATCTTGGATGTCATCTACAATTTCAAAGTTAACTGAGCGAACAAATTCAGGGTCTCTCAACAACAACTCAGCAACGAGTTTGTGGGAATCATCAACTCCAGACTTCTCGATAATTTTAAGAGCCGCTAAGACAGATTCTGGTTCCCCGCTCTCTAAAGCGAGCCTGTAGATATCCGCTATGTTTTCTTCGATCCGCTGTTTAGCGTCTGCGTCGGTGATTAAGTTCGGAGCGTTGTTTCTAGTTACATACAGATTCTCGTAAACTGATCTCGCTCTTTTTAGGTCTGGTGTAATGGCTTCTCCAGTATCATAACCTACAAGGACAAGGAAATCTTTCTCTGCTTTACTTAAACCCAAGAAGTCCGCTTCAGGCACTAAGAGTTCCTGAGCGTATTGGCTATCGTTATCGATTTTGTTGCTGAGAATACGGTTAGCAAATACTCTTACCTTACTCGACATAGAGGAAGTAAGCTGCTCAACAAAAGTAGGTATATTTTGATTAGCTCTAGAGATAAAGGCGTCATAAGAAATGTTTTCGCTATCCGCAGTGCTTTGTGGAGCAGGTGATGGGGCAGCTAGATTCGCCATACTTTCTTCAGGCGCTAATTCTGATTGTCTAGAGTCTTTAATCTTAAGTAACCTAGCTTTGTTTCGGATTCGCCCACCGACTCTCTGAGAGTAAGAAAAGAAGTTGGGGAAAGGTCCGTTCTTTCTCCTAAAATTCTCATGCCCCATGAGACCTTTTATAGTTTGTTTAGCCACCGTTGCCTCCCACCCGTCATTTAAAGACCACTTACCATTTTTATTTTTAGAGCGAGTAGTGGATAAGAAACTGTCGTTAAATGTTTTTTTGTTAAGTAGCCCCCCTTGCCCAGAAGTAGTGGCGTATAAAAAAGCTGAAATTTTCTGGAGCGGGGTCCCGTTCAAGAGGTTTAAATTAGACTCCCAAGATTTAGACCTTCCGAGATTGATGTCTTGGTTTTCTTTCTTCTCTAAGAAATTATCGACGTCTTTCATGTCAAAGAAAGCGATGAACTCCTCACTTTGCACAAAATCATCTAAGGCTGCGTCAGAGTCTAAGTTCTTCTCGCTACTAATCTCAGAAACGCGAGAGCGTAAATACTCTACTTGCAGCCCTAACCGCAATTCAGTAAGTAACTGTGTAAACGCAGTTTCCTGAAGTTCAGAGACAACCGCAGGATTTTTGAGTCCAAGTCGGTTAATATTAGACGCTATACTAAATATCTTACCTGATACACCATTAACACCAACAGAACCGCCTTCTTGGCTCCCTCCCGTAATGGATCTAATATTTTCAGATGCCCAACTATTTAATTTTTGAAGCGCCTCAGAAAGAGTAAGCTCTCCATCCAAAACAAAAATGTCGTCGAAACTACCTTGTTGGTCTAATTGAGCTAGAGACTCCAATTCTGAGGCTAACCGTTCTTGAAACTCTGCTTTTGATTCGCTGTTCTTCTTCTTACTAACTAACCCTTTTATTTTAGTCAGGGCTTTCTTTGAGTAAAACCCCGCTTGTTTAAACTTAAGCTTAAGGGGAGAAGATTTAGACCCCATGATCCCGCCCAGCTCAATTACATTCTCAGAAGCTTTCGTATCATGTAGCGTGGAACTAGAAGTATCTTTAAGAGCGGATACGGGACTCCGGTCTTCGATGCTAGGCTTCATTACGTCAAGCACCTCTCCATCTACTATCACGAAAACGTCAGTATTTATAGGTCCGCTATAAGAATCCGGTATAGTGACGATATGACCTGAGTCTATAGCTGCCTTGGTCGCAAGAGGGTCGTTGTTAAACAAAAAACCGTGATCAGGAGAAGACATAGCCCCATTCAAAGATTTATTTTCTACAATCGAATCTTCTTGAACGTAATCGTAATAACTAGCTAGTTCAGATTTATTGGGGATGTAGTGCTGAGACTTGGGGTCACTTTGGTAACCTTTGATTTTTTCTTCTACAGCCTTTTTGATTTTACTAATCTCCGCATTTGACACCGCTCCCAAGCCATACTGATATGACTTAGGCTTCACAGGATAACCAAACTGAGAGAGGTCCTCTATAGCTTCCTCCACTCTTTTTTGTTTTTTAGACATAAGATTATTTATGTCGGGATCTCTAGTGGGATCAGTAGCCTCATCAGGATCTAAATCATCAAACTCGTCACCTAAATCTAACTTAGTAAACGGTGTTTCTGTATCAACTTCAGAGTCAGACAACAGTTCTTGGATAATAATGTCCTTAGCTTCCGCATGACTAAAACCCTGATCAACAAACTCTTTAATCCTAGCGGTTGCTTCAGCATCCCCTTCGAGTATCTTCTCAGCTTTCTCATACCTAATCTCTTGTTGAACAATCCTAGCAGCTTCTGTAAAAGGAAGCTCAAGTTGATTTAGGTCTTTTTCTTCAGGTTCAATCGAACGGCGGCTAAGGGGGCCACTACCCTCCTTGATTTTAGCCCGATCTAGAACACTACCAAGGGCAATGAGAGCGTCTTGGTCTGGTATTAAAGAAGTCCCATCTGAATTTGGCTGAAAAGTAAGCTTTTCAGTCCCTTCCGAAATAACATTCCCTGCCTCATCAACAATAGGATTCCCTTCGTCATTAAGAAGAGGAGCTTTTGTAATAGTAACTTCAACACCACCCCCATCGGTTTTAACGGCGGATACTTTGGCGTCTTTATATTTACCGTTCTGTGGTAAACTTTCTCCGATAATATTGGATAAAGTATCAGTATCTGTTTCTGGATCTAATTCCAAACGCAAGGCGGCACCTTGCTCTACCCCGTCTGCTGTGCTGGTTTCTCGGAGCTTTATCGTGCTTCCCCCTAAAGTAACCGTTTGTGGGAAACTAACTGGCTCAACGGCTGGTGTTTGAGCGGCTGGTGTTTGAGCGGCTGGTGTTTGAGCGGCTGGTTTCTCTCTTTTCGTAGTTCTCGCTCTGTTAAAAATCTTTTCAAACTCTTTCGCGGCTTTGGCGGAACCTGTATTATCTAAATCTTTTTTAGCCCTCTTACCGACTTTTTGAAATACCTGCTGTTCAACCAGCTGTGTCCTCATGAGGCGGTTGCCTGTGACAAAATCAGTAGCCGAGCTAATAGCGGACTGTGCCGCAGGTCCTCCTGCTCCTAAAGCTAGTCCATACAAGCCTCCCATCCCTGCGGAAGAAGCGACCTCCATAAAGCTAAGGTCTTCGTTAGTCGCAACGGCTTGTATTATTGTGTTAAAATATTCATCAGCACCTTCTTCAAGTGCTTCAGACCCACCGCTCTTGAGCATCCCGCCTACCCCACCTAACATCCCGCCATAGAATTTTTTATAACCGTCTTTGAGGACTTTTTCAAACGCGTCCCTGTAAGCAGCTTCTTTATTAGAGAAGGCTACCTTAACCCCGCTCATTTTCTCTAGAATCTTTTTAACTTCTTTTCCTGAAGCTTTCTGGATAAGGGCCATTTCAACACCCGCCATACCACCTAAATTGAAAGACCCCACAAGTCCCATACTTAATAGACCCGCAGCCCCTCCTCCGTAAATAGCGGCGTCTCTTTTCTGTTCATCAGATAACTCTTTGTCGTCTTTTAAAACGTCGTAAATAGCCGCGTAAGTATTAACCCCGCTTTGAATACCTGTCTGCAACAACATGGCAGGTTGCCTAACAAAACCACTAGACGCCAAGCTGGCCGCAGTGTCCTTGAACATCGACGTAAGGGTGCCGCCTTTCGCTATCGACTTACTGATTTTCATCGTCGCTCCCTTAGTAACAGCACTTTTTAAGAGGGATTTCCTAATCTGGTTACCGACAGCCGTTTTAACTACCGCTTTTAAAGATAATTTACCAGCGACGGCGGGTATAGCACCTACTCCAGCGGTAGCAAAAGAAGTGCCTATAACTTGGGTAGCGTCAGACACAAGAGCGGAACCCATACCCAACAATTCAGAGCCAAACTCAAAATCTTCACCAAAAAGTCTAGCAACTTTGCGCCTGCTGCTAGCTTTTCTAGCGTGTTCTAAAACAGCGGCGATAGCTTCAGGGTCGTCAGCTACAACCCCAGCCGCATTGTAAGTAGACGCAAAGCTACTTACAAACTTACCACTCATTTCATCTCGGACGTTTTTAAACCCGCTGTAATCCTGATTTTCCTTAAATTCTTTTAGAATTCTTACGTTGTTTTCGCCTATGAGTTTCTTTTTCTTTTCCTCACGTAGTTCAGGGTCTTCTATCTCAGAGTCAACTTTTTCCAAAGCCTCGTCCAGTTCATCCATACCTTTTGCCTTTGCCTCACTCCATGCAGTAGCTAGGTAAGTGTCTTGTAGTGCTTGGTCTGCAACCTCAAAATAATCGATCAGATTACCTGCCCTAATCTGGGTCAGTATTTGTTTTTTCTCATCACCAAACCCCTCAATTGATTGTTCAAAAAGACTATCACTATCTAACAAATCAGGGTGTATAGCATACTGCCCATAGCCATATTGCTGGATATTCTCTGATAAATTGTCTTCGTTGAAATCAACCATACCACCCTGCATGGCAACATAACCAAGCTGCCCCTCAATGGATTTAGCTAAATCTTCGTCAGGAATCCCGTTAAAAAGACCCTTATGTTCCATTCTAAGAAAACGTATTGTCGAGTCTATTTCCTCTGCATCAAAAGAACCCTTTTCAACAAAGTCACTCAGGAGGGACTTTACGTGCATGTTGTATAGGCTATCTGGTTCTTCTGAAGCCACCGCCAGACCATCTTGAGCCTCATAATAGTTATTAATTTTGTATATGGGTATGCCGTCGGAATTAGACTGCATAAGATCAATGACCTGCTCAAGGTCCTCTCTTCGGATTGCCCCAACATCTAAAGATTTCTTATAAGCCTCTGACGCAGTCAAACCTTCGGCTGCGGAACCTCCGATCAATCTTTCCTCATATTCACCATCAGGAGCTTCAACTTTAACGCGGGCGAAAGGAGCTACGTTTTTATCTAGATAACTCTCCGCAATAGCCTCTTGGTATTTATCCGAAACTACTGCTTCAGAAGCTTCATTCTCTAAGTAAGCAAAATCTTTAATGTAAGTCTCAGAAGTATCCGGTAACGCAATTTGTTCCCTATAAGCATTGTAGTCTCTTACTTTAGCGGCGTCCTCGTCGTCCAAAGCTACCCCCGATTGCTTTATACGGTTAAGTTCCTCATCAAAAGAGAAAGAGCTGGGAGTGTTAAGATCCCTAATAGAGGATTCGTCAAAGCCTTGCTCCATTAAGTAACTATTAGAACCTTGGTTAACCTCAAAGATATTTCTAATTTTCTCATCTTCAGAAAGATCAGGGGACGCAAGATACCCTTCTTTTAAGTGCAAAGCGTGCTGCTTTACTTGCTCTCCTATGTCGGTAACATTAGGGTTCTCTGCGGTCCACGTTTGGAAGTCGAGTATCTCTGACATCTATGTAAGGGTAATAAGGTTAACTTATTCTTCGGGGTCGGAAGAAGAGTAATTCATCTTGCTTGAAGGAGATGAATTTTTAATTGGGTTAGCAACACTAATCCCTGTACTTTTTATAAGCCTTTCTCGCTCTATCTCAAGGTTTTTAAGTTTAGCTAGGTTAACCTGCTGAAAAGCTAAAGAAGATTTTTGTCGGGTCGCTTTCGCTATGTCAGCATAAGTATCAAACTTCACTTTCACTTTTTCCCGATTATCGTCCGTGTCCTGAATTCCGTGCGCTAAAAGGTAAGCTCTTAAAATTCGATCCATGTTAGCAGCGCCTTCTGGTCCAGAATTATCTAAAGATTCTGGATCAGTTGATACGCCTTTTAGAAGAGACTCCGCTTTTTGATGCGGTATCAAGCTCAGTTCTAACTCTGCTTCTTGTAAGTCTTTAAAGTCGTCAAAGCTACTCGCTCTCGCCTTCGCAGAGTCAGACATTTGAACAGATTTTTGAACGATGTCTTGGTAGTCACTGAGTGGCGCATCCCCAAATTTAATCGCGTTGTAAGTATCAACGTCAAACTTATTTTGAGGGTCTCTACTATTCATGGTCGCATTCAGGTATATCTGAGCAAAACTGTTACGCGCCCCTGACATCTTTGATTTTTCTTTTTCATCAGAAGAAATCTGGTCACTGATACCCTTATTCTTTATTTGGAATAGGTTGCTGATGACAGGACTCTTAGTAATAGAATTTGCAAACTCTAATTGCAGGTCGTTGAAAGCTGATTTCTTATCATTAGGATCAACAATTCGATCTATTTCAGACATCCTATCCTTAATTAGGGGGATTGACTTAGTCATCTCACGTTGCATCCTCCTCTCTTGACGTCCTTTTTTCTGAGCCATACGAGCTTGATCTAGCTCCATAATGCTCTTCTGCGTTTTGAGGATATCTTCTTGTAGGGGCATCAAAACACTTTTCTGGTATCTAAGATGCCAGTTTAAGTCTTTACCACCTCCACCCAGCATGGGGTAAGTGCTATCTTCAGAGAAAAACCTATTCTGCATAGGAGTAATATCTCTCTCACGAGAGATACCTTGATTGAAGTCAATTGGGTCGGCCATATCTAGTCTTTTGTATTGTTCCTTCTTTTTCTTTGCTGGCGTCTCTCTTCGTTTTCCTCGGCCATCGACTTAGGTTTTTTTACTGCGCCGTCGCGTTTGTTAAGGAGCTTATCTAGTTTTTTCCGCTGTTTAGCGGTTAACTCTTCTTTTTCCCTTAACAATTTGCCAGCACTCATCTGAGCTAACATCCTCTGACCTTTAGTAGCAGGGTCCATAATTGAGGGGTCTCCTTTTTCTCTTTTATATAGGGGAGTTGATTGGTTTTTCCCTAAAGGCCCTCCTGAACCGAACTCTCGCATGGGGTCTTGCATGGCTTTAAACGCATCCATACCCGTGCCAAACTCTCTTTGATAAGCGTAGTTCTGCGCTGCTTCTTTAGGGTTAGTGGGTTCGGGTAAAGATGGAGATGAAGATGAAGGTGGAGGTGAAGGTGAAGGTGAAGTAGATTGAAAAGATGGGCTAATTCGATTTTTTGCCATCGTCGATTCAAAAGCTTCTTCAGACACTCCTTCATATTTTTTTAAAGTATCTTTTGCTTGATTATATATTTCTGGGGTTAAAGCCCCACGCTTCGACAAACTTTTTAAGTTTTTGAAAGCATCTTGTTTAAAAGTCAGATCCTCAAAGACAGCAGGTTTGTTGCTAACACGGCCACTAATAACGTCGGAATCAGATTCTGAAGAGGCTTCTTTAGATAAACCCGACCCTCCTGCGTCCAATCCGCGAAACACAGCCAATCGGGAGGGTTTAGGGACACTATCCCTCTCATCCCTCTCATCCATCTTCTTCTTATAATCTACTAAATAAGTATTTAGCTTCGCGTAATCTTCAGGAGTTTCCTTACCTTGAGCGTATTTTTCAGTTATCGACTTAGCTTTTTCTTGCAGTGATGCTTTTCTAGCCGCTCTCTCTTCCTCACTTTTTTTCCTACGAGCCGCCATTTCCTCGCTTTTACGAGACAACACACCGCTTAACTTGGACATTTCATCGCTGGAAGGTAAACCACCCCCAGTTATACTAGTCATATCATCTTCGTAATCTTTATCTTTTTTAGCCATAATTACCAGAGGTGTTTACACGCCCAATGGCGTGCGGTTGTTTTATCTTTTGCTGTTTTACAGTTATGTCTGGCCCTAAAATTAGCCCGACGTTTAGGGTTCTTGTGCTTTGTGAAATCGCTGTAGTCTCGATGGCCGTAGGACACTTTTTTAATTTTGTCGCCTTCTTTACCTAAAACCACAAATTTCTTCTTCGACCCTTTAGGGGCGCGTTTAGGCTTATTGAAGCCAGCAAAAGTCTCCCCATGATACTGGATTCGCCCTGAAGGTAGGCGTTTGAATCGTTTTGTTGCCACGCGCTAAAATTAACAGAATACGCTGTAACTGTCAACGAACGGTAATTCTAAGGTGGCTGAGAAAAACTATTCTACTAGACTCTTAGTATTATTTAGGTATACTTATATAATACTAAGGCGGTTGGGAAAAAGTTTTTAACTGAGTAGAGTGGCGTCGGGATTGTCGAGTGCGCCACTAAGCGTTTTAATCGTAACCTGTTTCCTGAACCCTTTACCATCTTCGTCTTTCGGTGGGTCGATAGCCACGAGTCCTAAACGCTGGCGAGCGCAATCGAGAGCAAGGAACGCGGCATCAGCTAAGTCAGGTGACCTACCAAACCGAGCCTTGAACTCTGGCTTTGATTCGATTTTCACTCTGAGCGTGCCTGTTCCCTTTGTCATATCGTAGTTTCTGGCGCACATTTCTTGTGCAAGGTCAGAGGATACGCCGTAGATTTGTTTGGTTCTAAGGAGTTCTTTGCCGACGAACCAAAGTTCTGATACACGATTTGTATAAAGTTCTGCTCCCGTAAGTTGGCTATTCATACTAACTCGTTTGTCGGAAGCTTTCCCGCCAAAGGTAACACGCATGAACGAACTCTCCCACTCGCCCGCCAGAACGTCGCAGAATGGTGCGCCTGCTCCGGTCGAGTCGAGAGCCACGTTATCGGCTGAGATGTTTCTGCGTTTACAATGATCAATAATCTGATGGACGATCTGGTAGGTTCGGGGAACGGCTTTGTTTGTAGCGTCGTCGTTTAAGTGGATTGCCTCTCCCAATTTGCATACATACTGACCGTTGCGGGCGTAACCTACCTCCGCTGTATACATAATAGTTCTGTCGCCGCCGTTCGTGAAGGCCGGATCGACTCCGGCAACGATTGTCGGTTTGTCTGCCCAATCGACTTCGCCCATAGCACCCCCATTAGCCAGCTCTGCTTCTGAATAGATTCCGGTTGTTTCGTCGGAGTCGAAGAAGACGGCGCGGACCATTCGCATATACCCTCTAGATTCTGCGCCTAACAAAGCCCTGTCTTCCGCGAGCTTCTCAGCGGTCGGTAGCCAAGGATACTTAACTTCTCCTAACATGATATTTGGACTCCGCTCCCCATCGAGTCGGAGATACCGCCCCCTCCATTTCGTTGTCCATTCATCAGCGGTCTGCGTATCTATGGACTCCCAGCCTTTCTTCGGCTCTGACCACACGCCAAAAGCGTCGAATCGGCTGTTCGGGTTGGACATACCGATCATTTGGAAGAATGGGTTTTTCGATAAGTTGGTCAGACCAGCCTGTAAGATACTTTCAGAAAGTTCTGAAAGTTCATCACCGATCATAATTACCCTCTTCTGTTTGATTCCTATGAATTTGCCGATTGCCTCGCGTGTTTTGGATTTCTCCGCCGCGATAAGCGATAATCCAGCCCGTTCAATAAGTGTCCCGTTCTCATCGATATACGCGGCGTTACCGATTGAGTCCCGAATCTTTATGGGCGCACCGTCGATCACTGACAACAAAGACATAACACTACCCCAAATCCTCTTCCTTGCTTCCCGTAACGTAGTCGAGGTCATCAGGACGAGCGTGTCTCGTGGCTGACTTAGCCACTGGACGATACCCCACGCGGCCATCGTGTGTGATTTACCACTACTAGCCGAACCGCCAATCGCCAAATACTTGTTCTTAATAGCAGCCCTAATCATTTTTTCTGCCCAAGGATGGCGGACCATCATCTTCTCTGGCAGGTCGTCGTTGTTCCAAAGTTCGTCACAGATTCTCCAGAAGTAGAACTCTTTAGCCTTGTTTTCGGGGTGGTGAGCGAACCCGTAGAGTAGCGCAGTGAGAGGACTGGTCGGTGGGATCTCCAGACCACCTATGTCCATCATCTTGGATACGGGGTGTATGTGAGGTTCTAGAACTCTCTTGCGTTCCTCATCTTTACTTGCCATAATGAAGTCAGCGTAATGGAAATAGAACCCACTGACAAGGAACAGTTCGACGCCGAGCTAAAAAGGAACAAGAAGCTTCCTAAAGTAATCGAGCTTCTAGAGAAGGGACTTGCTTGTGTTAGCGTAGCTAAGGAAATTAATGTGCATCCCGCTACTGTCCGTCGGTGGTTGAGGAAAGCTACTGTGCCTTCGCTCACATATACTCCCCGTATCGACGCAGATAAGCGGGCTACAGAAGCCGCCGAGAAAAGAATGCATGATGGAGAAGACCCCGATGACATACTTAGCGACTACACTGATAAGTCTATATCAGAATTAAAGACTAACTCATCCGAGAAAGAAGACGAGGTTATGGCGGAAATAGCAGCGGCCCAGTCTACTCCCGCTGATAAATACCAGCATTACATTGCAGCCGCCGGAATAAAGTTATTGCGGGACAGTATGAAGAACCTGAGAGGACCGAGGTCCGTCAAAGAGTTGTCTGACCTAGACCAGCTCATCCGAAGGAACTTAGGTTTAAACGCTAAAAACGCTGGAGGGCATAGTAAAATGCAGATCGATATCTCTATCTTAAACAACGGTATCGCGGACAAAGGGCGAGGCTCTCTTAAGAGGATGAAGAAGGACGCTATCGACGTCGATGAAGTTACAGACAGTTGAGGTAATTTTTACCTTGTATCCCGAACCGTTTAACTTGTATAAATAATCAGTGTTCAAAAACCGACAACCAGAGGTAGGGCCTAAATTCATTACCCGAATAGATGACGGAGCGGATTTCCGTTTTCCGGTAGATACCGCTGACGGCCTTTGGTATCGCGTGAAGCCGTCAACGGCCCGCGAAGTATTTTATTTACAATCGTTGCCAAAAGGGATCAGAGTTTTAGTTCCAGCAGAGGGCGACGGCCTACTAGTTAGAGGAGATTCAATACCAGCAAAATAATGGAAACTAAATTAGATTGGCAGAAACTAGATATTATCCGTCTTTTTTTATTGCACCAAAGGGAAGAGTTTGAAAACCACCTTGAAGAATATGGGTTCGACTTTTCAGAAGGAGAAGCTTACCGAGAGAATATTATGCAGACTCTGTGGGATATGATGGAAGAAACTTTATGAAACCCGAAACCCTATTCCGTCTTCACGAATCGACGTGCAAGAAAACGCTCGAAATTATGCGAGCAAAAAACTCTGACTACTGCGGTGGTGAGAACACTGTCGATGCACTCGCCAACTTCAAGACCGCTAAGTCTTTAGGTCTCCATCCGGTCACCGGATTGCTGTTAAGGATGCAGGATAAACTGATGCGTATCAAGTCGTTCGTTAACGACGGTGAGTTAAAAGTAGCTGGCGAGTCAGTAGACGACGCATGTGAAGATCTGGTGAACTACTCTATTCTAGCGAAAGCGTTACTCAGCGAGGAGCGTGAGTGTGGCACTTGCAGTAATCCAGTTTCTGGTGGTGAGTGTGACAATCTGTATTGTCCTGAAAAATGATCGTCGGCATCGACAACGGATTAGATGGCGGACTTTGTGCAATATCTAAATTTGATGGTAGCCTCATTGATAAGATTAGGATGCCGACTCTTCAGATGTCGAAGAAGAAAGAGATTGATATCCGTAAAGTCCACCAATGGATAATGGACTTAAACACGCCTTTTATTTTTGCGGTAGAGGAGCCGTTAGCCCACGCGAAAAGCAGCCAAGCGGTTCGGTCAATGGCGATCTCATTTGGTAAATTAGTCGGGATGGCTGAGTCCCACGACTACGAAAACATAATGCGCGTGTCCGTCCATAAATGGCAGAAAGTTATGTTAGGTAGAGTTCCTAAAGGTAGGACTAAAGAAGTTGCCTTGGAACTAGCAAATCAGTTAGAGCCGTCGGAGAATTGGCTCGCTAATAAACGTTGCCGGACGCCGCATGATGGTATGATCGACGCTTACCTCATCGCCCGATATATTTGGGGTGGGGAAAAAAGTTAAACTTTTTCTGGACATAACGCACCTCTTCAATTATATGTCTGTTTATAGACAATAATAAATGAAGACACTATATCCAAAACAAAAAGAAGCTCTCGACTTCTTCTTCGATAAACAAATTAGCGCAACTAATACCCTAGACACTAGCCATGTTGGGACTGGAAAAACAGTCGTTGCTTGCCACCTTGCTAAAGCTCTTGGCATGAATGTCGCGGTCCTATGCCCGAAGGCAGTTATTCCATCATGGGAGCGGGAGCTTAAAGAGACGGGCATTGATCCGGTGTTCGTCCTCAACTACGAGAAGATCAGAACGGGCCGGACGGACTTCATGTCCAAGCGGGGCAAGAAGATCATGACGTGGAACCTACCTCCCTGCACTTTGGTTCTAGTTGACGAAGTGCATAAATGCAAAGGGCCTTACACACAGAACGCCCAGTTGTTAGTTTCACTCGTCACTCAAGGTCACTCAGTCCACGCGATGAGCGCGACCGCAGCAGAAGACCCTACCGAGATGCGCCCAATCGGGTATATGTTAGGGCTACATAATCTTAACAAAGCCTCTGACCAACTTAAAAGTTGGTTTGGGTGGATGATGCAATTCGGATGCACCCAGAACCAATGGAACGCATGGGAGTTGCGGAGGAAGACAAAACTCAATGATCTTAATAAGGTCATGTATGGGAAGAATGTTAAGCGTCTTACAGTGTCCGATTTCCCTGACTCGTTTAAACAGAACCGAGTTTTCGTTGAGCCTATAGCTTTTGGGTCCGCTGCTAAGATCGCGAAGGCTTACAAAGATCTCGGTATCACTCCAGAGATAATCACTAGTCTTTTGGAGAACGGGACTGTCGAAGATAGCGATTGGGTTCTCGTTAATCTACTACGCGCTCGCCAGCTAGCGGAGTCACTCAAGGCTAAGGACATGGCGGACATGGCTAAGGACTACGTCGAGCAAGGGCATAGCGTTGTGCTGTTTGTTAATTTTACAGATACTGTAGATACCCTCTGTGAGCTACTAGAATGTATGTGCATTAAAGGAGGCCAAAAAATTGAGGACAGGCAGGACATCATCGATGCTTTCCAACGAGATGAAGAACACGTTCTAGTAATCAACACCGCTGCCGGAGGAACCGGAATCTCGTTACACGACATCAACGGGAATAGGCAGCGGATCTCGTTGATTTCGCCAACTTTCAACGTCAAGGATCACCTACAAGCGTTAGGTCGTATCCATCGCAACGGAGCAAAGAGTGATGCCATTCAGAAGATTCTGGTTGCAAGCGATTCGATAGAGGAACATGTTATGCGTGTTGTCGAACAAAAATCAGATAATTTAAATACTCTACACCAATGAAAACAAAAATAAAAGGGATGACCCCTTACAAAACAGAAATAATAGATAAAGTGACCGAACTAGTATGTTCAGAATTTGCTATAGATCGTGACGAGATTTTTACTAAGAGTAGGGCTTACTCTTACTGTATACCTCGTATGGTCGCTGTCGGCATCTTGAGGAACAAGTTTAAATTCACTTATAGTTCTCTGTCTTCTTACTACGGTTACACTCACGGTAGTTCGATTGCTTATGCATCTAAATCTCTCGATCAGAGAATCAAAGAAGACCCTGAAATAGCGTCAGTAGTTGAGTCAGTCCTTAAACAACTAAACTCATAAGTCATGAGACCAAAAATTTTAAGGAACTCCCCGTTTGCAGCCACAGGCAAAGGTGGTCAGACTTTAATTCAGTATCATGACCTCACCTCCAAATCGAAACACTCGAAAGGTAAACAACCTAAGAAAAAGAAAAGGAGAAAATAGTCGTGAATAATGAAATGAAAGAGAACTCTAAGATGATGCAAGAAGCCATTGTCATTGATGCGACAAGGCTGATTAAAAAATATTCAGAGCAGTATGGGCTACCCCCTAAATGGGTAATGAGTCGCTTCGATGAGGGAGGTCCAAAAGGTAGGACTATACAAACCAGAATTGAATCCTCTCACGCTAGGCATCGTGTCATCACTGAGCTGGCTGATATGGGGTATCCGAGAGATTTGATAGCGCGTTCGTTTGATCTTGGTCGTGACGCAGTTAACAGTATTATTAGAAAATTTAGACAACAACAAAATGAGCAACAACACTAAATACCTGTCAGACGCAGAGAAGATCAGACTCAAGTTACTTGAGGATGAGATCTACATGCTAAACCACAAAGTTGAGCGCACACTCAAGAAACGCGACCGCCTCCAGCGTGAGATTAAGCAAATAAACGAATCGACCCATGAGCGAACAACCCAACCATAGCGACAGAGGCCACGCGGAGTTTTCTCCGTCGAGCCTAAAATATGTAGCCGCTTGTGCTGGCTATCAAGGACGTGATGGAACATCCGCCGCCGCCGAGATGGGGACCAGAATTCACGAGGCCTTAGAAGTCTTCGACCCTTCTGCCCTCCACACCGAACAGGAGCATGAGATCTATGAGCAGATCGTTAAAATGGAGCAGGACTTCATGGCTAACTTCGGCGAGATCTCTGAAGAGCTAAACGAGATCCAAGTTGAGGTTGCCCTAGACGGCACCGAGACATGGGGAACCTGTGACCGATTCTTGATCCTTAAAGGCGGTGACCGAGCCGTCATGGCCGACTACAAAACCGGAATCAGTATCATTGATCCGCCAGATAAGAACTGGCAGGCCAAAGCATATACATGCGGAGCTTTCCAGAAGTATCCAGACATTCAAGAGATCGTCTTCGCGTTCTACGTGCCGCAACACAATGCGACCCTTCATCACACGTTTACGCGGGACGATCTCCCTACTCTGGTCGAAGATCTTAGCCGTGTTATTACGGCAGGTGAAAAGATTCGACCTAAGTGGGAGTCTGGCACACCGGAGCTGGAGGAATGCACGCCAACGCAATACTGTAGATTTTGTAAACACGAGGACACCTGTCCTGCATTAGGTGGACTCGTTATCAGTGTCGCTAAGAAACTCGACACCACGTTGCCAGACATCGATCCGACTGACGTTGATAATCCGGCTAGACTCTCTGAGCTATTCAACATCGCGAAAATTGTTGAGAACTGGTCTATGTCCATTAAACGTAAAACACTCGACGCTCTTAAAGACGGCGAGAAGCTTGACGGGCTTAAACTTCGCTCGATGGGGCGAACCCGAAAGATCTCTGATAATGCTACTTTTGTGAAAATTGCAAAAAAACATGGAATAGATCTCGACACGTTACTCGATCAAGTTAACATCCCGCTCGCCAAGGTTGCCAAAAAAGCGGGAGCCGATAGCAAACAACCTTTCCTCGATGCTTGCGAAGATGCAGGGATTGTAGAAACATCCGACGAGCGGCACTGTGTCGCGACTCAATAAACCAAACCAACAATAATTGATATTATGGCTAAAACCAAAACCCAAGAAGTCGTTGCTGCCGAGACCAATACTGGTCTTTCCACCAACGTAAGCGGAATCGAAATCGACGTAGAGGACATCGAGATTCCACGTATTAATGTCTGCCAGAAGATGTCTCAATCCGACGCCCCAGTTGGATCGATTCTTTTCGACAAGACTTACGAGATCGCTCCACCGGACACTCCGGTTAAGACGATCACTGTCGCTGCCGTAAAAGGCTGGCGGGAGAACATCCCCTTCGATGAAGAGGACATCCCCCGTATCGCTTGGTCTAAATCTGAGTCTGATGCTATTGCAGCACAATCAGAGTGGGATATGACCGAGTTCGCCGAGATCACTCTTCTCATGCGTCAGCCTGAAGGTAGTGAAAACGACGAGGCATTTCAGTTGCCTATTGGCGACCACAACTATGCGTTGGGTAAGATAAATGTAGGTAAGAACGCATACCGTTCAACTTACAAGCGTCTTGCCACATTCGCCGCTCTTCAGTCTGGAATCCCTATTCATAGCAAAGTATGGAACTTCGTTTCTGAAGAACTCAGTAAGGGTAAATACACTTGGTTTAATCCGTCACTTACCGTGACTAAGGAAGAAGCCGGTGAAGATGTTACCGCTTTTGTTAAAAACTTTCTTGGAGCGTAGTTGTGACTGACGAAGAGAAAGAACAAAAAACCCGTGATCTCCTTCTCGAAGAGATCAAGATGCTCGACGGCATGATCGCTGAAGTCGAGGATCAGCTCTCCCAAGTCGGAGCCAACTTGCGAAAGTTGAGGGTAGTTCGGGAAGCACTCCAGCATGTTACTGGTGAGCAGACTGAATTAGATTTGGAATCGAAAGAATAGTCGTTAGAAAGCAAGCCCGCCGCAGAGTTTTTCTTTTCTTCCCTTTGCGGTGGGCTTTTTTCTGCCCACAAATAAACTTATATGAATACATACGCCTTAGATTTTGAAACTTACTACGACAAGCACTGCTCTATACGCAAGCTTGGCCCTCTAGGTTACTTTTCCCATTACGACTTCGACGCCTATATGGTTAGCGTCGTAGGAGATGACGGATACGAATGGGTTGGCCACCCTGAAAATTTTGACTGGGCCATGCTTAACGGCAATATTGTCCTGTCCCATAACGCATCTTTCGACGAAACACTTTACCTCTACGGCATCAACTATGGTTGGTGGCCTAAAGTAGAACCCGCTGAATGGCACTGCACCGCAGACATGGCTGCTGCTGTAGGTCTGCCAAGATCGTTGAAGAACTCAACTGCTGAAGCCTTTGACTTAGAGATCTCTAAATCCACTCGCGATAACATGTCAGGTAAGACGTGGACTGGCATGACTAAGGAGTTCCAGAAGGAAGTAGAAGAGTATGCCATCAAGGACTCTGTCCTCTGCCTCCGTCTATGGAAGGCTTACGAGTCTAAGTGGTCTCAGTTTGAGCGAGACATCAGCGTTACAAACAGACGAATCGTTCAGAGAGGAATCCCTATTGATATAGACGCTCTCCGTAAAGCGAAAGAGACAATCAATGAACTCATCTTTGAAACCGAGAAGGCGATTCCTTGGGCTGACGAAAAGCCCTTACTCAGTCGCAAAGCATTCGATGAACACTGCATCAAGCTCGGCATCGAACCCCCCGCTTCTCTCGCTAAGACTGATGTTGATGCCCAGAGGTGGATACTAGCGCACGGCCACAAATACAAATGGATCGAAGCTGTAACGAACTGGCGACGCATCAACACGATTAAGAAAAAACTCGATAGCTTCGACTACGCGACGATGCCAGACAACCGATACTATGGCGGTATCATGTATTTCGGAGGACACACCGGAAGGTTCAGTGGTAGTGGGGGTAACCTAAACCTCCAAAATTTGCCGAGAGAAGGTATGTTCGGAGTCAATATGCGTAACTTGATTACTGCTCCTGAAGGTAAGAAACTAGTCGTTGTTGACCTTTCGCAGATCGAAGTCCGCACGCTGTGTTGGCTATCCGGCGACCGAGAGACAATGGACGCAATCGAAGCGTCGGATGATATCTATGAAGCGTTTGCAATCCAATTCGGCTTGTGGTCTAAGGACAAAGGAATACTGAAGAAAGAAGACGCAAAGCTGAGGCACAAAGTCAAGGCTCTCGTATTAGGCTGCGGCTACGGTGCGGGCGCTAAACGGTTTTCTGAGATGTATGATATGCCCCTCAAAGAAGCCCAAGACGCTGTGGATCTTTATAGGACCAAGATTGCGAAAGTTCCTCGTTACTGGAAGAAACTGGACAAGGAAGTCGATAAAGCATATAATGCTGGTCGGCTGTCTCTGACGCTCCCGTCAGGAAGGTCGCTCAACTACGGCAATCTTCGGAAGACTCTGGCCCAAGGACGAATCCAGTTTGTCTCTAGCATCAACCGGAATGGACAGAAACGCATCATGAAACTATGGGGTGGAGTCCTCGCTGAGAATCTCTCACAGGCTCTAGCTAGAGATATTTTCAGTTTTATGATGTTAGAGATCGACAAGGCTGACATAAATATTATCTTCCACGTTCATGATGAAGTAATCTGCGAGTGTGATGAAGATAAAGCTGAAGAGACCCTACAAAAAATTACCCAAATTATGTCCACTCCTCCTGAGTGGATTAGCGATATTCCTCTGGATGCAGAGGGAGAAATTCTAACCCAATACCAAAAATAATGACATACAGATATTTGCGTAACCTACGCGACACAAAGACAACTAAAGTAGACGACCTTAGTAAACTCCCAACTAAAAAACCAAAATTCAAATCAAAAGCTGATTACCGTGAATGGTGTGGCGACCCGAAAACTAATCATGTTTTTTACTCTACTGTAGAAGGGCGTGCGCCTTCAAAAAGAATAGGAGGCGATAACCCAGCACATAAAATTTATGGGGTTGTAGCAGACTACGACGCACCCGTCGATTGGCCTAACATGCCTAATATCATCGAGGACGGTTGTGCCGCTACCGTCAAACCAACTTGGGCCTCTAAAACATATAGCGGTTACCTTAGACTAGTTTGGGAATTCGATGAGCCAATCCCCATCGATCCCTCTATGTTTGATTCATTTATGGCAAACATGAACAGATCTCTTAAGGTAGATAAGCTATTTGCTGGATTTGACACGAGTTCTTTACGCCCCAACCAATATTTTGAATTAGGGGATGAGTGGGCCAAACTAAACGGGTCAGTTCCTAAAGACATAGTTCAAGCGGCTCTAACAAAAGCAGTCACCTCCAAGCCACCAGAGTCGGACGATACGACTATACCAATCGATGTTGTAGCTAAAGAAGTTGAATCCCGATTCCCGAATCGCTGGATGGGGGACTTTGAAGTAGGGTCCAGAGGGCCACTATTTTGGATTGATGATGGGATCAACCGAGACGGATGTCAGGTTGTAGAGGATGGTATCGTTTGTTATTCAGACAGAGCTGGTAAAGGCTTCATGAGCTGGTCCGATATTTTTGGTAGTGCTTTTGTTAAAGACTATGAGACTAAAAAACTAGCTACTCTACTAGACGAATATTGGTTTAACGGTAAGTGCTTCTACAAGCTTCTTTTTGGTAACGCTGTATCAATCCCGAAAGATCAACTTCTACTAGAGCTACGTCAGGCTGGTTTCTCTGTAAGAGTAAGAAGAGGGAGAGCAATCAGCGAAGTAGAGGAGGCTGTTTTAACGATTAGTAATAACAACCGTATTGACGAGATCGCTCCTGTTGTGTTCTCAAACGAGCGTATTGTATCTTACAACGCTAGCCGGATTCTTAACTGCTCTAACCTAGTTCCAGTCGGCCCCGACTCTGACGGTGACCCATCAAAGTGGCCGTTCCTCCATCAATGGTTGAATCAGCTATTTGTGGATAGCTCAAAGAACCCAGCCTTAGATTACTTTTACTCGTGGATGCAGCGTTTTTACACTGCGGTTTTGGATAGGGTTCCTTTACAGGGACAAGCTCTGCTGCTGGTCGGGCCGACAGGTCGCGGCAAGTCGCTATTG
>Ga0213863_10000545_pt1 | contig 28684 bp, 23 predicted proteins | sample PICome_8_FD_160128 | JGI IMG/M metagenome (GOLD analysis project Ga0213863, IMG submission 160128) | Coastal seawater microbial communities near Pivers Island, North Carolina, United States - PICO497 | ecosystem: Environmental > Aquatic > Marine > Coastal | place: USA: North Carolina... | reverse complement strand
AGAATGCACAAATGTGTGTAATTATTATCAAACAGAAAGGCGAGGTAATGCCTAGAGAAATTGCCAAAACATCTAGTAAGATTAATCCTCATGGATTAGGAATTGTATGGCTCGATACATTCGAGGTAACCTATCACAAATCGAAAGAGTATCAGTTACTGCTCACCAACAGACCATTTATTGCTCACTTTAGGTATGCTACCATTGGCGTGGTGTCTAAGGCTAATACACATCCTTTTAGATGTGGTAAGAATGTTGACGAACTACTTATGCAGAATGGTACAGTTAAAGGTTATGGGTCAGCCAAGATGACTGATTCAGAAGACTTAGCTATTAGGTTGGGTCGTGTTCCTCGTCAACTATGGAAGCAATCATTGGAGAAGTTCGATTCACGATTCATTACAGTCAACACAAGAACTAGAACTTTTCAGATGTACAACAAGAGCTTATGGACAAAGCATGATGGCATTTGGTATTCAAAGACCAATGTGTTAGAGCATAACCTAGTTGCTACATACGGAACACTAAAGAAAGGCGAGGGCAATCATCACTATGTAAAAAGTGCTAAGTATGTAGGTAGAGGTGTCACCTCAGCCAAGTACCCATTGGTTATTAATGGGTTGCCTTATCTATACAAGGAAGAGGGTGTAGGACATAATGTAGAGGTTGATGTGTTTAAGGTTAGTAATTCAAGGTTGGCTAGGATGGATGCTCTTGAAGGTCACCCAAGATGGTACAAGCGAGAGAAGGTAGACATTCTTGTTAATGGTAAAACTTTAAGTTGCTGGGTTTACTTTATGACTGAAGCTAGACCAAAACAATCAATATTGCATGAGAAGTTTTCTCGCAGTAGTCAGCGTATTGTAAGAACACATTATTCATTTGACGAGTTTGTGTCTCAACATCAAACAGAACTGTTTGAAGACTCAAAGGAGATTGAGTCACCATATTGTACAAGTTGCTTTCATGATTTAGAATACGATGGTTTCTCTCATTTCCATTGTAGCGGTTGTGATTCATGGTACACAGAGTCAGAGGTTAAAGCCTCTGTTTAATCATTTAGGGGTCTCTTTGAAGAGACTCCTATCTGTATACAGATGGGTGTCTGTACTGATGATTCCAAAAGGATGAAACAGATTGATTAACTTAAATTTTTTACTATGACTTATACTGACATAGAACAAGCCAAAGCTTTGCTTAAAAAAGTAGGCTATCACACAGACAACATGGCTCATGTTGATGACGTGAAAAAACAGATTAAGCACATCTCTGAGGATGATGCGCAAGAAATATTATCGGTTGCTTATACGCATGATTTCGTTAAAGAGTCCATTAATCAGGGCATTTTATTTGCGGTCAGGATGAGGAACATAAAATTACGTTACAATGACTAGTTCTTACTACAAAGTTAGATATGCTAGGAAGCTTATTAAGATTGTATTAGCAGATTCAAAGTACCATGCAATTGATATTGTATTTCAAAGTAACCAGGAGAAATATCCCTGGATAAAAAGGAGTTTATTTACCGCAGTTATTAACGATGCAAGAGCATCACAAAACTATTAATTATGATGTATCAAATTAGAAAAGACGAAACAGACGAAGTGGTTGTAGAATTTTATTCACAAGAAGAAGCTTGGGAAATGTTAAAAGAATTAGGAATGTCAGACCATTACATACACGAAGCTATTTCTTGTAGAGGTTGCGACAAAGAGGGACAAGAGCAACAAGACGCTCATGGAATATCTACGGGATATTGGTGTCATGAGTGCTATGAGAGTGACAGATATCCATACAGAAGAGATAGGTATCCTACCATTGAAACACATGGCTACGGAGAGAGATTAAATAATGATTATTAAAAAATTAGAAGTTTTCCTAAAGAAAACAATTAGAATTATGAGTACAGACCAAGCAAAAGAGTTATTAAAAAAGAATGGATACTACATAGATAACCTATGGCACGTAGATGATGTGCAGCAGAGGTGTTACTGCACCGAAGAAGAGGCACAAGAGATTTTAGATATGTCTCATACTTGTGAATCAACGATGTCTGAAATATATGACTCTATCGATTACTTTATTAAAGAAAAGTCACATCCAATAGAGTTGGATGAATTAATTAAACCATTAAGATAAAAATTATGAAGCAAATGAAACTTACTGTTCACCTATATTATGGAGGTGAGCATCCATCAGAAACAAAACATACAGATGACATAGACCAAGCAAGAAGATGGGTTGCTGATGCGTGTCATGGAGAAATTATTAATGACCAAAATATTATAATTGAATAGCTATTGTCTATTTTTTTTATTATTTTTGTCTAAATCAAATAAAATTTAATATGTTTAAAAAATTAATTAAGCAAGAGCTTGTCTCTTTGAAGAGACAAAACTTTAAGGATAAATACCACATTCAACGTCTACAACAGATGTTGGATGAGGATTTTAACTTTGATAGATGGCAATCTACGGGTCAGATGATGCCTAAGAGTGAGTATTTAAAGACTTATGGTAAAGATATGGTTGGCGAAAATTGCGCTCAGGATGTATTCAGGTATGCAGGAGGTTTAGCTATTGAACTTACTGATGCAGGGTTATATTATTGCAAGGAGTTAAATAGAATACATCCAGATATAGTCCAGATAGAAGTAGAATTATATTCACATTTTAAAAGCAAAGAGAATGAAGTATCAAACATTTAAAAATATTGCTAAAGCAGTTTCTTATATTTTTCAGATATCAGAGGCTCAAATATATAGTAAGAATTCTACTAGTTCAGTAGCTGACGCTAGGTTTTTATTGTACTATCTTTGTGTACAACAGAAGATGAAGAAGGTTACTATAAAAGAGTACATGGAAAGAAATGGCTACATTACGGGTCATTCTAATATAATCTATGGTCTTGGAGTGGTAGAGGAAAAAATAAAAGAGGACAAGGATTATAGTGTAGTTATAAATAAAATTCAATCAAACCTAGCAGATTGTATACATTAGCAGAATTATATATTCAAGCAGAGGATGATTACATATCTAAGCCTTTGAACGACAAGAACTCTACGTCATTTTTATGTTACGGATTCCGTATTGTAAAGCAGAGAGATTCATGGGATGTTAAGATTCTTAATATATCTATGGGTGGAGACTTTTATACTGAAGTAACGTATGAGCAATACCTATCCTTTAAAAGTTTAGGTTGGAAAAAAGGTATCTATAAACTATATTTGCTGAACTGCCGAGCAAAACTATCTAAGTTGGAGAGTAGAATACAAGACTCTATGGTCAACAATGAGAGTGTTAGGTATCTCAGAAAGCTTAAAGCAAGTAGAGAGCAGATACTAAAGAATTTCAATAAAGTAAAAAGTAAATTAAATTAAATTAAATATTATGAGCAAAACAGAAAAATCAGTTTTTGAAGTATTGTCGGCTATTAACGTCAATGACAAGGTCGAACAAAAAAATGGATTAACTTACCTCTCTTGGGCATGGGCATGGGCAGAGGTAAAGAAGAACTACCCTAGTGCAACGTACAAGGTAGTGAAAGACGAAGCATCCAATATGCCATTCGTATATGACAAATATATGGGTTATATGTGTAGCACAGAGGTGACTATCAAAGGTGAAACATTGGAAATGTGGCTACCAGTTATGGATGGAGCAAACAAAGCTATGAAGTTGGAGGCATACGAGTACTCCACAAGATACGGAAACAATAAGACTGTAAAAGGTGCTACGATGTTTGACATCAACAAGACCATTATGAGATGCCTTGTGAAGAACTTAGCTATGTTTGGATTAGGTCACTACATTTATGCGGGGGAAGACTTACCGCAAGATGACAGTAGTGCAGTAGATAGGTTAGCTACTCCTAAAAAGGTTAATACTCCTAAAAAGGTTAATACTCCTAAAAAGGTTAATACTCCTAAAAAGGTTAAGACTACGCCAAAAGACCGAATTGTGCTAGATATTGGTGATGACAATTGGGTGACTGTATTGAAGTATGTAGCAGCGAACAAAGATTTAGGTCTAAAGAAGGTTGGAGAGACTTTACTTACCAAGTATACTATAGAAGATAATGTTAAACAAGAAATAGCTAAATTGTTTTAGTATGTCAGATAGGATAATCAAAAAACTTAAAGACGACAAAGAATATTACGGAGGGGTAGGCAAGAACTATCTCTCCAATAGTGATATTGGAGCATTACTTTCTAATCCAAAACAATATGGGGTTAAGAAAGAGGACAATATAAATTTTGCAAAGGGAAGACTATTCCATCACTTTATTCTTGAGCCACATAAAGTTAAAGATTGGAGTGCAGTGGATGTGTCTAGTAGAAACACAAAGAAGTACAAGGAGATGTTAGCTGAGTCAGATGAGTCGTTTCTTTTACTACAGAAAGAATACTACGAGATAAAAGATTTAGCAAAGGTGATGACATCAAACTTAGATTTTTATGATATGATATATGCCGATGGAAATCAGTTTGAAGTGCCAAGCATTGGAGAGATAGGTGGTCTTATGTGGAAAGGAAAGGCAGATATCGTTTGTAATGATTTCTTGATTGACGTAAAGACTTGTGGAGATATAGATAAATTTATCTATAGTGCAAAAGCCTACAATTATGATAGTCAAGCATATGTTTATCAAACATTATTTGGAAAACCTTTAAAATTTCTGGTTATAGATAAAAATAATCACGAACTAGGAGTGTTTGAAACAACAACAGAATTTATTGAAAGAGGTGCAGAAAAAGTTGAGAAGGCTATAAAAGTCTACAATAAGTTTTTTCACGACATAAATGCTACGCATGATATAAACCAATACTATCGTCATGTGGAGCTTTTTTAAAAAAGTCTCTTTGAAGAGACAATCATCTAATATTATGTACTTACAAGTTCCAATGGTATGTAATAATAGAAAGGATAAGAACTTACTTATCGAAGAAACAATTAAACATTTGGAACGAAACATTAAAATTAAACAATAATGGAATTAAAATTATCAGGAAAAATTACAAGAGTATTACCTCCACAAAGCGGTACAACAAGTTCAGGAACACAATGGACTAAGATGACTTTTATCATAGACAATGGTGAAAAGTACAACAACATTTTTGCATTTGAAATCTGGAAAGATGAAAAAGTACAACAATTCAACCAATACAATAAGATTGGAGATAGTGTTGTCGTGAGTTTTAACGTAGATTGCAGTGAGTTTAAAGGAAAGTATTACACAAACCTTAAAGCGTGGAAGATAGAGTCTTTAAAAGACGTAGAAGTTAATGACCCTATTGTTGTTGAAGCAGAAGATGATATGCCATTCTAGAAAGACTACTACAGAAATCAAAGGGAGATTAACGTCTCCCTTTTTTTACCCTTAATCTGTGACGTTTGTGACGAATTTTAAGCCTCTATACATTTATATACTTTTTATATATTTATATTTTTTATTCCATATACGACAGTAATAAATTGTCACAAACTATCACGAGCCTATTAATCAGTAAGTTAGATTTAAAAAATCGACACAAGAACGACATAAAAACGACACAGAATGATAAAAAACGTCACAATATTCAGAAATATCAAGGAGACAGATACTCCTTTCTATGTTAACATAGATAAAATACTAACTAGAATTAAAGAAGGTAAGTCTAAGGACTTAGTTAAAAGTATTCGGTTGGAGTCTGATAAAAGAAAAAGACAAGAATTAAAAAAGAGCTTACCAGCAGTTTGTTTTTCTGGAACATTCACTAATAGAAAAGATTCATCAATAATAGAGCATAGTGGTTTTATATGCCTAGACTTTGATGGATACGAGAAAAGAAAAGGAATGCTTGAAGCAAAGCAGAAGTTATCTAAAGATAAATATACATATTCAGTTTTTGTTTCTCCAAGCGGAAACGGACTAAAAGTTTTAGTTAAGATACCTAATGACCCAGAGAATCATGTAAATTATTTTTTAGCATTACAAAACTATTATCAGTCTAAGTATTTTGATAAGACTTGTAAAAACATTAGTAGGGTATGCTACGAGTCATATGACCCATTACTTTTTATAAATGCAAACTCTTCATTGTGGGAGGAAATTGCAGAGGTTGAATATAAAGAGTTTACCTCAGCAGATGCTCCAACAATACCTATAACAGATGAGAATAAAATTGTTGAAATATTAGTTAAGTGGTGGTCAAAGAAGTACCCAATGAATGAAGGGCAGCGTAACCAAAACGTATACATACTAGCTATGGCTTTCAATGACTATGGTGTTCAGCCATCTCTAGCAAGCTACATATTAAATCAGTATGCCACTAAAGATTTTAATCAGAACGAAATAAAGAGAACAATTGACTCTGCATATTCTAATCGTCAGAAGTTTGGAACTAAGTATTATGAGGATGATATTGCAATAAGCAAGATAAAACAACAACTAAGTTCTGGAGTGTCAAAAAAAGAAATTCGTCAGCAATTTGAGAATAGCGATATTGGTGGCGATATTATAAATTCAGTCATAAACAGAGCAGAAGACGAGAATAGCAAGTATATTTTTTGGACTAAGAGTGAGAAAGGAGTTGTTAAGATTGTTCATGTAGAGTTCAAAAGATTCTTAGAGGACAATGGATTTAGTAAGTTCTGTCCCGAAGGAAGTAAGAACTATGTATTTGTAAGAAAAGAAAGCTATTTAATTAGTCATACATCAGAAAAAGAAATAAAAGATTTTGTACTAACTCACCTATTAACTTTAGATGATTTAAGTATCTATAACTACTTTGCTGATACAGTAAGATTGTTTAGGGAAGAGTTTCTAACACTACTAGAAACTATAGATATATTTTTTACTGAAGATACAAAGGATACTGCCTACCTATACTATCTTAATTGTGCGGTTGAAATAAAGAAGAATAATGTTAAGACTATGGAATATGCAGATTTAGGTGGTTATGTTTGGAAAGACCATATCATTGATAGGAATTTTAAAATATGTGATGTTGGTGATTGTACATACCAAACATTTATACAAAACATTTGCGGAGGAGAAAAGGCAGAGAAGAGAATTAAAACTATGGAGAGTACGATTGGATTTCTTCTTCATGCGCACAAGAACTTATCTTACTGTCCAGCAGTCATACTTAATGATGAGGTAATCACAGATAACCCTGAAGGGGGAACGGGAAAAGGTATTTTTATGAACGCAGTTTCACAGATGAAAAAAGTTGTCACAATTGATGGTAAATCATTTGCGTTTGAGAAGTCTTTTGCATACCAATTAGTTTCAGCAGATACACAGATACTTGTTTTTGATGATGTTAAAAAGTACTTTGATTTTGAAAGGTTGTTTAGTGTGGTTACCGAAGGGATGACTCTTGAAAAGAAAAACAAGGACGCTATCAAGATACCATTTAGTAAGTCTCCTAAGATAGCAATAACTACTAACTATGCAATAAGAGGTAGTGGTAATTCGTTTGCTAGAAGAAAGTGGGAGGTTGAATTAACTCAGCACTATAATAAATATAATACACCACTTGATGAGTTCGGTAAACTAATGTTTGGTGATTGGAATGATGAGGAGTGGTGTCAGTTCGATAACTACATGATTCAAAACTTGCAGTTATATCTTGGATATGGATTACTTAAATCTCATTCTATTAATCAGAAAATTAGAAACTTAGGTGCTGATACAAGTCATGAGTTTATAGAGTGGTGTGGACTGATTGAAGGAGAGATGGAGAACGCATTAGTTTCAAAGGGTCGTAGAAGTTATAAGCAAACATTATACATGGAGTTTACGAATGAGTATCCAGACTATGGAGCTAGGGCAAAGATGTCCATAACAAGAAACAGATTTTACAAATGGCTTGTGTCTTATTCTAACTACAAGTTTGGATGCACTCCAGAAGAAGGTAGAGATAGAGACGGTAGATGGATTAGATTCAGAGGTAAGGAAGAGTTAGAAGTTCAAGGTAAAATATTTTAAGATATGATTGAATTTAGAGACTATCAAAAAGATATCATCAGTCGAGGTACTGAGGTGTTGCAGAAAAACGGATTCTTATACCTAGCAATGGAGGTGAGAACTGGAAAGACGTTGACAAGTTTAGGTATAGCGGATAAGATGGGAGTGGAACACGTACTTTTTCTTACAAAAAAGAAAGCTATATCATCTATTGTGGGTGACTATGACCTTATGTGTCCTGCATCATTTATATTGTTTACAATAAACTATGAGAGTATGCATAAGCTTCCGCAGAATATTAAGTGGGACATAGTAGTTATTGATGAGGCACATAGTTTAGGTGCGATACCTAAGCCTAACAAACGTGCGAAGGATGTAAAAGCATTAATAAAAAAGAACAAGAGTAAAGTAATTCTGATGTCGGGAACACCTACACCTGAGTCTTACAGTCAAATGTATCACCAGGTGTATGGTATTCCAAACAATCCATTTAGTAGTTATGTAAACTTTTATAAGTTTTCTAAACAATACGTAGATGTTAAGCAAAGAAAAATCAATTCTCTTTACATAAACGATTACTCACGAGGTCTTGAAACTATAGTTGACAAGATGAATCCATATACGATAAGATTTACTCAGAAAGAGGCAGGATTTGAGAATGATATAGTTGAGGAAGTATTAGAGGTTGAAATGGAAAAGTTAACTTATAAGTTAATTTCTAAGCTAAAAAAAGATTTAGTGGTTGAGGGTAATGAAGATGTGATACTTGCCGATACACCAGTAAAACTAATGATGAAGCTTCATCAATTATGTGGAGGAACAATTAAATTTGAAAGCGGAAACTCTATGATAATAGACTTTAGTAAGGCTCAGTTTATTTATGATAACTTTTGCTTGACTAAGATTGGAATATTTTATAAATTTAAAGAAGAGCTTAATGCATTAAAAAAAGTTTATGGAAGCCAGCTATGCACAGAAATTGATGAGTTTAATTCAACAGATAAAACCATAGCACTACAGATTGTTAGTGGTCGTGAGGGAATTAGTTTACGCAATGCAGAGTATCTAGTGTACTACAACATAGACTTTAGCGCAACAAGTTATTGGCAGAGTCGAGATAGAATGACCACAAAAGATAGTACGCTGAGTAAAGTTTATTGGGTATTTGCAAAGGATGGTATTGAGAAAGAAATATATAAAGCAGTGGTGCAGAAAAAAGACTATACACTGAAACACTTTAAAAAAGATTTATTAACCTTAAATTAAATATTATGATAGAAGCACTAGGATGGATTTTTGTTGCAATAATTGTTGCAAAAGTCGGAAGAAGAATAGCAGAGAAAATGTTCCCAGAAGATTGGTAGTATGAACTTTAACAACGACTTTAAATATGACCTTGAAATAGGTAAAGAAGGTGAACGCATAGTGGACTCTATATTCAAAGATAAACTATTAGAAGTTAAAAGAGATAGCTGGGTATGTAAGTCAGGTAACATAGCTATTGAATACGAGAGCAGAGGTAAACCTTCAGGTATATCAACCACTCAAGCTGACTATTGGGTTCACTTATTTTCTGGTAAATATCAAGACAAGGTTATTTATATATTTGAAGTTAATAGATTAAAGGAAGTTGCTAGGAAATATTACTTAAAAGGAGATATTAAATGTATGGGAGATAACGATACCTCAAAAGCTATATTAATTCCAATTACAGAAATTTCAAATTTTATTATAAATGACTGAGCAGCGAATACAAGGGAAAAGAATTAAGCAATTAGAGTCAGAGGGTTACTATGTTATTAAGTTAATTAAAACTAATAAGAATGGAATCCCTGACTTGATTGCAGTTCATCCAGATGGAAAGATACTTTTCAGTGAGATAAAAAAAGAAGGTGGAAAGTTATCAGAGTTACAGAAGTACAGATTAAAAGAATTAAACAAACACGGATTTAAAACAGAAGTATACAAAGGACATGACTGAACCAATACAAATATTAGAAGAAAGATTAAATGAGATTACAAAATGTTTAGATATAGCTAAACTAAATAAGCTAGATGGAGACGAGATGGATGAGCTAAAATCAATAAGAACTAAGTATAATGTATGCATTGACTTACTAAAGCTATCTCTTCGTGATGATTTTATCTACAGAGGTGAACCTATTAAAACATCAATGGAGATGTACGTTACACAGTGGAAAAGCATCAGATATCTAAAAAAATTGCTTGCTCAAAAACAAAGTTAAATTTTTCGTAATTTTAGGTTAAAATTTTATAACACAATATATGGAGTTTAGACCTAGACTAGATGAAGAGGAATATGAGATAATTAAAGAACACAGAGGTTTAATTAGGGAATGTAAAAGATTAGGAATACCTGCTGAAGATGTAGACCATTATTGGCATAAAGGAAAACATTTTTCTTTACACGCAAAAAATAAAAGTGTATCTGTAATAAAGTTGAGAAACATGATAATTGAGGAGATGAATAGACACTCTCCTTCGTATCAGAAAATAAAGAGAAAGAAAAAAAATGACCCTCACCTATTAGTTATAGACCCAGCAGACATACACATTGGTAAATTAGCTTCTTCATTTGAAAGCGGAGAAGACTATAACTCTCAAATAGCAGTTAAAAGAGTAAAGGAAGGTGTAAGGGGTATCATACAAAAATCAAACGGATTTAATATAGACCAGGTATTATTTGTTGGAGGTAATGATATATTACACGTAGATGTTCCATCTAGAAAAACTACATCAGGAACACCACAAGATACAGATGGTATGTGGTACGAAAATTTTTTAACTGCAAAAAAATTATATGTAGATGTAATAGAGACGCTGCTAGGAATAGCTGACGTTCACTTTGTTTATAATCCTAGCAACCACGATTATGTATCTGGTTTTATGCTATCAGATTCTATTAACTCTTGGTTTAGAAAATCAAAGAACATAACCTTTGACTGTAGTATATCTCATAGGAAAGGATACTTATACGGAAATAATCTTATAGGAACTACACACGGAGACGGAGCAAAAATTGCAGACCTTCCTCTGATAATGGCAAATGAGTTTTCTGATTGGTGGTCGAAAACAAAGCATAGATATGTATACACACACCACGTACACCACAAGTCTAGTAAAGATTTTCATGGAATAACAGTCGAGTCTCTCAGGTCTCCTAGTGGAACTGATTCATGGCATCACAGAAATGGGTATGGTGTTGGAGGTGTTAAGGCGGTAGAAGGATTTATTCACCACAAAGAACACGGACAAGTAGCAAGATTAACACACATATTTTAAAATGGATGCACTAGATGAACAAAGAGTAAAATACATTAATCATCTTATGGATGATATACATAAACAGTCTAGTGATGTGTATGAAAGTCTTATAGATAAAGATTTTAAGGAAGCGGAACACAATATAAATGAACTTATATCAACACTAAACAATATAAAATCTAGTTTTAAAGAAGACATTTAAAAAATTACATTATATTTGTTGTATCAATTCTGTTTTGTTTATAAGTGAATGCTTTCATTTATATTTCTGATTAATAGCTAGAAAGGAGTCTCTTTGAAGAGACTCTTTTCGTTTTAATCCATTGTCATTTGTATTCCTTCACTACTACTTTTACTAGAAGATGATTTCTTTTTACTCTTACCAGTTCCTGGTCTGTATGAGTAACTTACTCCTAGTAAATCATACATAGCCTCTTCATCAAAGTCACCTACAAAAGCCTCTCCTAATCCAAGAGCAGGGTCAAACTGAACACCTAATCCTATCTCAGTTATGTTTTTGAGAATAGCAAAAATAGGGTCTGTATCTTCGTATTTTATTTCGTTTCCTATTCTATTACTAATAGAAGCTAAAGGGTTAACACCTTCACTAACCTTTCGTCTTTCACCTCTATAGTTTATAACTTGCTGCTCTGCTGCAGAACCAATAAATGGTAGTGCGTATAAAAGATTGAGTCCAAACATAGCATCTCTCATTCTTTGAAAGGCTGCCTCTCTGTCTTCTGGGTCATCACTTGTTATCTTAAATATGTTAGCCATAGCAGTAAACATAACATTCGCAACGGCAAGGTTTAAGTAAAGTCCACGAATATCTTTTATCTTAATATTTTTCACTTCCTTCTTAGCCTTCTTTATATTTCCTTCTGCTACTGCCTTACGAACACTATTCATTCCTCTCATTATATTTGTACTAGAAGACATAACTTTATTCATTTGTAAAAATAATGTACTACCAAACATCAATAAACTTCTGGTAAATACATTTGAATTCATCTGTAAAGGAATTTTTTCCGTAGCTCTTCTTGATTGCTGAGTGGCATTGTAATCGTTAAACTCTTTTAAAGCTTGTGCCTTACTCATTCCGTTTTTTATGTTACGTCTATAGTTAATCATGTAACCCATAACACCAGCGATATCTCCAATAACAGTTGGAGACGCAGCAAGTCTACGACCTCCTCTACCAAGCTTTGCCCATAATGCCTGACTACTATCCTTGTTTTTAAATGTAGGTTGACCTGCCTCTAGTCCAACTAAATCTCCTTCAACACCAAGTTCAATTCTTTTTCTTAGAGAACCTGACATACCCATTGCTTCTGTTAATGGTCTACTCTTTAAACCAATATTTTTTCCTGAAACTTTCTCTGCTCCTACCACTGCAAGCTCTGCTAATATATTAGCGTAAAGAACAGAAGCATCAACCATAAACATTACTAAGTCAAGACCAGGAGTTTGACCTTCTTTTCTAAATTGATAGTTTTCATAAGCATTAATAAATGACGACATCTGCTTAGGTATCTGCATAAGTTTTAAAGCTAAAGCAAAAGAGGTATACCTACTTTGAAGCCATGTTATAGCAGGGAACTTTAACGCATTTTGTTGATATGAGTCTGGGTTAATAGCATAGTTTACTGCTTGTCTCATTATTGGCTTTAGATTCATAGAATTTAAAAGAGAACTAACGTATGGGTCACTAAAAATACCTTGAAGAATTTTAGTTGGAATAGCATACGCCTTGTATCTTTCCATTGCTTTAACATGGTCTACCAATGTTGCAGAAAAATCTACCTTTAATCTAACATCCCCTGCCTTTCCTCTACGTTTTAATGCAGGAGAACTTTCCGCATTAAATATAGCATTAAAGTCTCCATCAGAAAGTAAAGTTTTCATTTCTTTACTTGCCGTAACAGTCTGAGTTGGAAAATAGTTTTCAATATAGTTAAGGTTTACATCATTAGCAGCACGATAAACATCATTAGTCTCATTGTAATATTCGTTACTCAAAAAGTAAACTATCTTATCTGCAAACTCAGTAACTTCTTCTCCAAGAAACTCAGCAACATCTTGCATTACTTCATCGGTAAAACCTTGTCTTTGAAGCTTTTCTTTTTGAGAATCATTCTTGTATAGAGAATAAATTCTTAGTAGTTGGTCTCTACTAAAAAAATCTTTACTAGGTGAACTAAGTGTACCATCTTGTTTTAGGTCTCTAACCATTACATCTATTGTTCCAGGCTCATAAATCTTATTACGAATCTCTCTAAAACCTTTCGTTATACCTTCAATACTGTTAGCAATATCATCTAGCTTTGCCATTGTTCTAAAGTAACCCTTCATGTTAACTTCATCTGCACGATTAAGTCTGTTGTATACATTTTCACTAAAGAAATTACCTGCCTTATCTAGTTTGTTTGTCAATGTTCCTAGATGCTTAAAGTTATTCTTCATGCTTCTAATCATGTTAGAAAATGACGTATACCTGTAATGGTCTTTATAAGCTTTAACCCACTCCCATATTTTTCTTTCAGCAAATAGTTTTCTAATTTTATCTTTGTCTCTGTCTAATTCCTGAGTGCCTTTAGCTTCTCCATCTTCGGTTATTACTTCTGGAAACCCTTCTTTTATTTCAGTCTCAGCCTGCTTGTTTATGTTCGCTATTTGCGCTGCACGTGCTGCTCTTCTAGATTTAAATCTCCTTATACCCTCAGCGTTTAAATCTTTAAAAGCATTGTATAGTTCAATAGTTTCTTCAAGACTCATATTATCTAGGTCTGAAAAATTATCAAAGGCATAAGATAGGTTTACAAGTCTTTGTTCTTTAACGTCTAAAGATTCTCCATTAAGTTCTTTTATTATAGACTGAGTAATTAATTCCTCATTTACACTAAGTTCTTCCATGATTTTAATCATGGCATCAGTGTCATTTTTTAATATTATTTTAAATATAACATTTGATTGTTCAAAAAATGCTTGAGCCTCTGCTGCTATACCTTTGCTTTTGGCTTTATTTGATTGGGTAATTCTTTTTTTGCTTTTTTCAGAAATAAGTTTCTGCATCTTTTTGATTACAGACTTTTTCATTATTTGTCTCTGAGCTTCTACCTGCTTGTTTACATACTCAATATCGCTAAGGATAGTTGTAGGTGTTGCCTTTGCAATACGTGAAACAATTTTAGTTATACTACCTTTAGAATATAAGTTAGATTTAGGTAGAGCCTTTCTTATAAAGTTTCTAAGAATACGTTTAGCTTCCTGTATATCTTTAATACCTCTTTGGTAATCCTTTACTCTTTGTTTAAGGGTTTTTATTTCTTTAGATACCACTTTATTAGCACGTGTACCTATAGTCTTATCTAAAGCTATTATTAACTGTTGTTGAGTTGTTTCAGGTTGTTCCTGGAACGAAGCTTCTGCTTTTAATAACTCTATTGCTTTAGCTCTTATTTCGGACTTTGTTTTTGGAGGTACAGTTATAGTTTCAGTTACACCTATTCTTGGGTAACGTCTTGCTATCTCCTCGTCTGTCATTGCAAACAAAGTAGGATTAGCAGCTCTAAGAGTTGTTACTCTCTGTTGTCTTTCTTCGTCAGTTTCTTTACGTGTTTTCCTAGTGGTTCTTGGTTGAGCATAAGCTTTTAACTTCTTTCTTATTTTATCAAACAAAGCTTGACCTTGCTCCATACCACCTTCCATATTACCAAATTCAACTGGTACAACTACATCTTCAAACAATGTATTTTCTAGGTTCACAACCATAGCGTTGTTTATGTCAGTGGCTTTAAATCCTCTACCTTTTAAAACTTCTTTTATAACTGCATCAGAAAAACCTTGCTCTCTACCTGCGGATATAATAGTAGTCATAGATGTTTTGTCAAGACTTATTCCTGTCATCAACTGAAGCTGACCAGGGAACTCTTTGACTTGAGCGTCTTTAAATACTTGCTCCCCTGATAGTAAATCAACTACAACACCTTGTAAGAATTCGTCAAGTGTTATGTCTTGTATTTGCTCATCAGTATACTGAGACAAACCTACCATTGATTTAACAAGTCTATATAATTTCTTTAACCAATTTTTAAAGTCAGCTTTTATGGCAGCATTAGCAAATGATTCACCCTTGTCTCCAATAGCAGTAGCCAATGCTTCCTCAAGGATAAACTCACGAATCTCTTGTTCAGTTCTTCCCTCTTTCTTCATTTGCTTTATCACCCTCTGATACTCAGGACTATTTTCAATCTGATTTACATATGTGTTGTCAGATTCAATAAGCTCTAAACCTTTATTATAAAGTTCTGGTCTTTGTTGTTTAGCAATGTTATTCCATATGTGACCAAACTCATGTATAGGTGTGTTAAGATTAGCAGCAGCAGGATTTAAATATAATTTCCCCTGGAATACTGCACCATAAATTTTCTCTTGGTCTCGTTGTCCCTTTGTTGTTAACGCAATAACCTCTGGGTTATTTAGTAAGTTATTAAATCCTTCTTGACTATCGATAACCTCAACACTTGGAAACGACCTTTTAATTAAGTTTATAAACTCAGAGTATTTTGATATTTTAGGATTAGTAATTTGATAAAGTTTATCTGCGTTTATTTGAGCTTGATAGTAGGCATCGTTGTAAGCCTGCTTAGCAGTAAACTTTACTTTAGTAGCTATCTTTTTACCCTTCTCTATTGTCTTGGTTGCCTTTCTTTTAATTACTCCTGTAACTTTCTTTTCAATAGTTTCTCTCACCCTTTCAACCATGTTCCAAAAAGGAGTCGTTTCTTCAAGGATAGCAATTGCTTTACCTCTGATAAAGTATGGATAGTTATTATGCTTAGGTAAGCCTTCATTCTCCTGGTCTTCTGGAGTTATAAGTGCTTCATCTGCAGTCTCTTTAGTAACCTTGTTTCCATTTTTATCTGTAATCTCAAGCACAGTAGTTAATGCACCAACAGGTAAATCAGCAACAAAATCTTGAGACACATCAGCCGTTAACTTCTCCATAGTAAAACCTATGTTCTCTAAAAATATTCCTATGTCTGTACTTGATTTCTTTTTAGTGGTAGGTATGATGGCTTGTAAAAATTCTTTTCTTTTAACAGATGAAGACTTATTTATGGCATCAAAAAACTCTTTTAATGTTGTAGATTCAGAAGCTTCCTTCTTAAATAATTTCTTTTTCTGTGCAGCAGCATATCTTTGTATCTGAGAAAACAAGTCTTCTTGTTGGTTTTTATCCAGGGATTCTAAAATATTTTTATTGAATGCTTCATTACCTATTATTGCAGTAGGACTCATGTTAAACACAACAGTGTAATCTGACTTGATAGCACCCTTAATAATTTGTTTTGCAGCAGTCTTTGTTATGGATGCCCAAGCAACTTTTCCAAACAACTTTTCCATATATGGAAACATTGGACCTCCCATAAACCTATCATCAGCAACAAGCTGGTCAGCCATTACTAAGTTTATTTTCTTTCCTATCAACTCAAATAAACCCATACGTTTTACCTTCTCGGCAAACTTAGTTCCTTCTTTTATTTCAATAGGTACTATGCTTGGTATCGCTTTATTTTTAGCCTCTTGAATTACAGAGTCTCTGTACTCTATCATTTGGTCATAACCTGTCTCTGGGTCGGAGAAAGTTTTCTCATCAATATCCATTACATTGTCAGGGTCATATACCATAGCAATAACATCAGGAGTTCCATCAGTATCTTTGTTCCAGCCTTCTGGTGCATACTCTTCATTAAATGGTGTTCTAGAAACAACTCTAAAACCATTACGCTTGTATATCTCTGTAAGGTAGTTATCAAAGTTATCTAGCTTGATACCTCCAAGGTCTACTGCTTTTTTTAATATCTTATCAGCAACACCTTTTACTTTATTCTTTATAGCTTCCTCAAATTTATAAACTCCTTTGATATCTCCTTCGCTATCAACAAACCCTGAACCTCCTTCAACATCTACAGGGATAAGACCACTCTCATCTTCTACTTCAGATACAGTCCAAAAAGTCTCAGGTAAAGCATCTTTACTTTGTTTTAATTTTTTTACTGAAAAAGAAACTGCAGCCATCTCATCCTCCTCAAAACTTTCCATTAATCTTATAGCCTCAGCTTCAAGTTCTTTCTTTTTATTTTCTGGAGTAACTTTTGTAGATAATTGAAACTGTGGATTGGTTTGATTTATAAATGCTTCTAGGTCTGCAACCTCTTGGTCAAAGTCCTCACGTTGTCTTATACGAGTATCAACATCTTCAATCAACATCTGTATATCACTTACAGTTTCCTGGTTAGATGTATTTATAATAGTATTTTCAAACGTAGTTAGTTTTTTTCCTTTTGACTTTTTATCTAATGCATATGCAATGATACCTCGTCTATCTCTTTCTTCTAAGGTGTTGTTTTCATAAGCAGTCTTATGTTTCTTTAATGGCTTTATAAAAACAGGAGCTGATTCAACTTCAACCTCAACTTCAGGAGTAACACTAACAACTGGAGCGGTTTTATTTGCTACATCTAATGCCATCTCTTTAGTTTCAATATTGTCTTCAACAACAACATCATTTTCAACAACCGCAAATGTATTGTCTGGCTTAGTAACAATCTGTAAACCTGTGGGTTCTTGAGTTTCTTCAACAATAACATTTTCTACTACTGCTTCAGGAGTAAATGTTTCTACTACAGTCTCACTAGCCTCAACAGTAGTTGGTGATATTGTTACTGCTTGTTGCGTTTGCGTCTCATCTTCGACTTGCGTAATCTCTTCGGTAGTAGTGCCGACTTTGGTGTCTCTTTCTCCCAACGCTTCGCCATCTCTGGCTTGTTGAGATACATCCACCTTCTTTGTGCTTGGCTTTTGAATGGCATTTATTTTGGCTTTTAGTTTAGCAGCGACTTCAGGGTCGTTAGCAACTGTTGTGCTACCCATTCTTTGAAATCTTAAGCTAGTTAAGTTATCTATTTTTTTTATAAATTCATTTTTGGTTACCATCTTGCCACTCCACAAATACTTAGCGGCTTTCTTTCTTTCTTTCTTCCCTAATATATTGTCAAGATTAACACCTGTACCAGAGACCTTACCTTCAGCATCTATAGATTGTTGTTCAGGTATTTTATTAGTCTCTACAATTTCAGTAATCTCTGCATTGATGTCACTGATTTTTTTTCTAAATACTTCTTTACTATTTGTTGTTTGTGTGAGTTGATTTTTTGCCTCTATTAACTGAGCTAATCTTGCTTTAACTTTTTTTGTTGCTGGAGATGAAATTAAATCAGACTTAACAACACCTAGTAGTTCGTTTATTTGTCTTCTAATACCTACATTCTCTTGTATTCTTTGTGCTTGGTCATCATTAATTTTGCCAAGCTGCAACATATTGTTTGCCCAGTTTGATATACGACTATCACTTGCTCGGTCATTAACCATTCCTTCTAAATCATTCGCTAGGAAATCTGCTAGTTTTAAGTTAGTATTTTTTCTAGCATCCATCATTACATTTAGTGATGCAGTAGATACGTTGTTTCCTATTCCACCTCCCATTTCAGCAAGTATCTCTTTAAAATCAACTTGTTGACCTGAACCTATTTGAGCTAAGTACTCACCTAATCCTTCTGCTGCAGGGTCAATCACCGCACGCTCTGCTCCAAATAATAGTGCTTTACTGCCAGGTGATGCTAACTTTGTTGATGGTTTAAATACCCTACCTACAAGACCACTTGTTACTAAATCTACCGCACCAATGATAGCACCTCTTTTAGCACCAACATCATTAGCGTAATCCCATACACTTTGGTCTTCTAGTCCTTTCTCTACTTGTTTTGGGTCTAAGTAATTGTATCCATTTTTTTCTAAACCTTCTAGTACAGAATTAGTATACTCCATTGCAAAACTTGTTGCAGCAAATCCAGTTCTAATACCATAAGAGAAACCTGCTAATCCTGTTACTGCTGCACCTGGTGCTGCACCAACACTCCCTACTACCGCACCTGAACCTAATCCAACCGCACCTAATGCTGGGATTAACTTCATTCCGTAAGGTAACAATTGAGTTAGTGATTCTCCTGCTAAAGTTGTTGCCCACTCTAATGGGTTTTCAAGTATTACATCAGCAATCTCTTCACCTGTTTTGGCAGCTGCAAACCTTGAACTTACACGGCTGACATTTGGTGATTGAGAGCTTAAATATTTTGATATAAGTTTTGCGTTTTCTTCTTTACTGTTTGTAGCGTTTAGAATACCTAAGTCTTCAATTCCTAAGCTTATAGCAAGAATTACTTCCATTGCCTGACCTCTCTTGTATCCATTACTTGCGGCATTTCTAAAGCCTTCTAAATTATCTACATAGTCTCCTCGAAGAGACTTGTTTACTTTTTTGTTGTAAAAAGTTTTTGCTATATCATATTTTAAAGCAGCTTGTTTTTTAGCAGAATTTAAAGTAACAACGTCTTCTGTATAACTATCTTTTAATCGAGATTCAAATTCATTCTCTGGAACATAACTAGCTAATTCTTCTATACTAACACCTAGATTATCTTGTATACTTTGATTTAACTCATACTCTTGAATCTTTGCATTCTTGTTTGATTGAGCTGCAACAGTAGCAGTCTTTTGAATTCTATCTATAAGGTATTCATCAAAGTCTTCTCTAGCTTTCATTTGGTCTTCACTCTGCATAACTATCTTAGAAAGACTATCTCTCTTATCTTTCAGTTCTTCGATATACTCTTTAGCGTCAGACCTTATCTTACCATTTACATATAAATCACCAAACTCTTCTTTTTCTTCCTTAGTTAAAGATTCTTCAAATCTTTTTTCGTAAAGTTCACCTGTAATAGTTCCTTCTATAAAATCTATTTCATCATTTAAATCTTGATAGTCGTCATATGCTTTTCTGCTTGAGGAATAATCTAAACCTCTATCAGCATAAAACTTATCTGCCTCTATATCAGCAGTGCTTACATCTTTCCAACTTCCCTCTGAAAACTCATTAGCTTCTTCTTCCGTATCAAACTCAAAAACTTCACCTCTTTGCTTTGCTAGATATATGGATTCATCCATGTTTAACTCATACCAATCAGAAGGTTTTGATGTTGGGTTATCAGGGTTTTTTGGAAACAAGGTTGGAACAACATAGTACTTTCCATCTTCCTCGTATGACGTAAACTTAACAGTAGACTCTGAGCCATTAGAATTAATCATAGCTACAGGTCTTATTTGTTTCGCTCTGTTAGCTTTGTTTAATTCATCCTCTATAGCTAAATCTTCTTCACTCTGTTCTTTGGTTCTGTCGTCAATACTTTTAGCATTTCTTTTAATAAAGTCTTTTAAAGATGCAGGTTCACCAGAGCCATCAAAAGAAAAATTGTCAACCTCTACTACAACTCGGTCTTTACCATCTATAGTTCTAACAACAACTACATCTCTTCCGTATTGTCCAGCAGGTGTAGCAACAAATCCATACTTACCAAACTTATCATTAAGTATTTTAGAAACTTCATTCTGCTCCTTATAAGTAAGCTCTTTGTCTATTATAGAAAAATCTTCTTGAAACTCTTTGCTTTTAAATATTTCCTCTTGCTCTTCTCTAGACTTTAAAAGATTAATCATTCGCTGATTATCTTCTTCAAACTTCATCTTCGCTAGAGCTTCTTCATCGGTTGTATCAAACCTAAGCTTTCTTTCTTCTTCTCTCTGTTGTTGTTGTTGTTTTAGAGTCTTTAACTTATCAGCCTCCACTTGAGCTGCAGCCTCTGCTTCTTCTGGAGTAGCGTACATACCCAGCTCATCAATAGTTTTTGGTGCAGCTTTAGGTATGGCATCAAATCCTTGAAATTCTGAAATGCCAACCGAAGAGTCTGAATCTGTAGCATCTTTTTTTTTTAGAGAACCATCATTTACAAATGAGTCAAATTGTTCTTGACCATATCTCTCTACTAAGAATGATTTAGAATATTTTTTTCCATCAGGTGCAGTAAACTCATCTTCATCTAAAACAGGTTCTTCACTTGTAGATACTTCTTCTAAACTATTGTCAGATATAAAAGAATCAAATTCTTCTTGACCATATTTTTCTATTAAAAAGGATTCGTCATATACGTTTCCATCAGGTGCTTTAAATTTTCTATCAGTCATAGTTTATTATTTACCCACATCTTTGCATTAATTCATCCCAAGTGCCTGGACAATCTTCTTTTGTTTTTTTAAGTGTATTGTCTGGTTTCTCTGTATCTGTTGTTGTTTTTGACTTTTTTGTTTTACCTCTTGCCATTTTTGGTATTACACCTTGATTTAATAACTCTTGAAGAACCCCTCCTTTAACATTCTTAAGATACCCTTTAAGGAACTTTATAAACTGGTCTCCTGAGTTTTTATCATTACTATCTATTTCTGTAATAATTTTACCATCAGAATCTTTTATTGCAATGGTATTACTACCAGGTGATGCTTCATCAATTGTTAAATTAAAAGAATCAAAAACATTCTTAAAAGCATCTATAAAATCTTCTTCAGTTCCTTTATAATCTTTTAGAGATACCTCTTCACCACCTTCAGTTTTACCTGTTAGGTTTTCTAAGAATACATCTCTAGATAATATAGGGTCTACCTCGGCTGGTTTTGGAGCAAGCTTTCTTTCAAATCCTCCTGTAACTGCTTGAAAATCTTCAGATGTTTTACCTGTTAAATTTTTAGTTTGCTCCACAACTTTATCTATATCCTTCATTCCAGGAACAAGTGATGAAGAAATTGATTCCACAAATGTTTTAGGGTCAACTGGAACACCATCAATAGAAAGAGGGTAAGAACCTGTAGTTCCATCATCAAATATAACCTCTATAGAATAATCTGGTTTTTTGCCATCGCCTCTATCAGTTTTTGTTTTTTGTATAGACCTAACCTGATTACCTTTAATACCTTCTAAGAAACTTGCTGCAGCATTTACCTCTCCCTTATTCTTAGCAAAGTATAGGTCACCTATATTAGTCATCGCCAACGTGTCGTCTTTAAGTTTTGTTTTAGTAAGTGTTTCCGTGGCAGTAGCTCTAGGTTTTTCTTTTTCAGTTTTCTTACTACCTAGTTGTTTTTCAATTTGTCTTTTTAAATACTCTTCCGCTACTTCCTTTTGCTTCTTACCATTCTCACTAGTAACATCCATAATCATTCTACCTGAACCTGGTTGTCTAGGGTCTTCAACCATAAGGATAGAGTTTTCATCTTGGTCTTTTTCGTTAAAGACAGTATCATATCCTCCAATATAATCTTTAAGAATACTACCCACACTATTTGGCATAACAAGTTGAGAGTTAACAATATCATTTACCATCTTATCATACTCAGGCATCTGTCTAACATCATCAAGTGTTTGGTAAGGTCCTTTTGTTGTTAGATAAGTTTTTGCAAATTTCTTAACCTCAGCATCAAGACCATCCATTTGATACTTCTGTATTTCTTGACCTAAAGAAAAATTTAATTGTTGAATAGTAGTGAAGCTTCCTGGAGTTTTATCCATAGTCTTAACTGTCTTTCCATCAATTGTTTTGTCAACTAATTTACCCATACTTACCTGTCCATTGGTAGGGTTTATATAAGCCTCATGGTTTGAAAAGTTTGCAAAGCCTTCAAGCCTAGCCAACATATCAGCATCTAGTTGAGACGTAGTACCATCTTGAAACTTCTTCATTCTGTCAGCGTATACTGCTTGGTATTTTTTTCCTAAACTAAATAGTTGTGTTGTTCCTTCGGTAAGGTTTGCACGACCAATGTTATAGTCCTTTAAACTTAACTGACCAGACTTTAATAATTTATCCTGCATTAAACGCATCTGTTGTGCATTGTTAGCATAAGTCATAGCAAACTCATTAAGTCCTTTATGCTCTCCTTGTGGAGCTTCTGAAAGAGTAGTACCAAGTTCTGCAGTAGCATCGTTGATAGCTTGCCTTTTAGACTCTCTAATAGCCTCAGCATCTTTTAAAGACTTCACCATGTTTGATGTAATCTCAGACCAATTTACCTGATTACTAGCGTCTCTTTCTGCGTACTTATAATATGACATTTGCTTTATTTTTTAGTATCTTCCTATTGCTTGATTAATTAAATTCATTTGACCAGGAGTTAATCCAACCATATACGCATCAAGTTGTTCAGGAGTCATTGATTGAATAGCTGATGGGTCAAATATTTGACCAATCATTTCACCACTTTCACTAAGTCCTGCTTTATTTATTTGAGATACTACAGTAGGGTCTATAGCTGCAAATTGGTTTTTTTGAAAATTAGATAATGCAAAGTCTTTTCCTCCTGCAAAATTAGCACCTGTTATTGTAGGTACACCACCTGAACTAAATCCTGAAACATTAAATCCTGTAAGCTCAGGAGTTTTAGGAGCAAATTGATTATATCCTGTTCCTATCCCTAAAAAGCCTTTACCTTTACCTGAACCTTGCATATAGTTAGCTTTATCAGCTCTCACTGCTTGCCTTTGTGATTGTGCAAATTGCCTAGCTTCAGGAGTTTTAGAAAACAATGGCGCAGCCTCTAAAGCTTGAACACCCAAAGATGCTAACTGTTGAAACCCTTGTGACTGTGCTGCCGCTGCTGCTTTACTAGCATTTGCTGCTGCCATTTGCGCACCTGCAGCTTCACCTAAATCTAATTGAGCCTGAGCATCACGAAGCCTAGAATCTTCTGCCGCTGCAGCTTTATCTAATGCAGTCATTTCTCTACCCATTGCTGAGCGTATACCTTGTTGCCCTCTTTGTTGTGCTAGTTGTATTCTACCAACACCTGCTGCCGCACCTCGTTCAGACTCTCTAGCAGCCTCAATACCTTGTGCGCCTGCAACAAGCAGAGCTTCTCTTTCTAATTCGTAAGGTTCTTTCTGTATAGCTAAGGCATCTAAGTAGTTTACTTCTAATCTTTTTCTAGCCTGTTCCATAGCGGCTTCTGCTGCTCTAATAGCTTTTTGTTCAGCCTTACGTTGTTTTGACGCTTGACCAAAAGACATTCCTGTTCCTAAAGCCGATAATGCGAGTGATGCTATTCCTAATCCTGCTGCTGCTGGCATATTTTATTTTTTAATTATTACTGTAAAGATACTAATTTTAAGGAAATGATTTCATAACCTCTGATTCAACTGCAAATAATTCAACTGACTCAGTACTATTGTTTGTTAAAGTAAACACCGCATAGTGACCCAATATACCATGAGACTCAGCAGTAGCGTTCTTTATAAAGAAATAATACACTGGTGTTGTTGGCGGTAAATTACCTGCCGTAGTATCAACAATTAAATAGTTTTCTCCATTCGGAATATCTTCAAATCTATCTGTGACCTTACCTATTAACTTAACAGTTCCTGCATCGTTAATATACAACAAGTCTCCTATACTTAAAATTGTACCTATGCTTACAGTAGTGCTAAAGTTTACTCTAACCTGTGAAGGATTTGATATATCTGCAAATGTATTATTACCAATACCATTAGCAGACCTTAAAGCATATTGAGTAGTGGCTGCAGGGGTTGAGTTTTCAGCTCTAAGATATCCAAAGTAACCTCCCTCTTTTAACTTAAAGTCATCCTTGTCTATAAAGTTTCCACTTTGTTGGTCACTATTAACACTAGCCTCCCAAGAATCATCAGACTCTAAAGCTAATGTTTTAAAAATCTTATTCATTAAAGCCTCATCATTAAACACAGATGTTAGTACAGACGAAAAGTCCTGACCATAATAATTATTTCTACGCTCGTTTGTGTTATGGCGGTAAAGGTTACCCTCGTTAAATGTGTAAAAATAATTATTCATACCAATCATCCAATCAGGATAGTAGGTATAAAAAGATGGAAATCCTTTTACCCCATCGTCATATGTTAATGTATAGTCTGGCATATTTTATTTATTTATGGATTTACGCAATTGTTTCCTGCATCACACACAAGAATATCAATCACTAAATTATTTTGAATTTCCATTATCCTAAAGCTTGGACTTGTACCAGTTGAACTAGAAAAGTCATCATAAGCATAAAATCCATCAGCTAAACCTCCCACAATCTCATCACCAAAAGTTAATGTGAAATAGTCGTTACCGCTTACTGTGCTAAACCCAACACTAATGTTATAGTTTGTTGTACAGAAATCACTACAAGTTAATGAAGGTCCACTCCTGTAAATATCTTCTGGAGGACAAGCAGGACCAGGAGTTAACGCACCTAGAACACTTAGTGACTGTTCTCTATAAAAACTAGAAAGAGGCTCTCTATAAAAACCATCTACCATTGGAGTTGTTAAAGCTGCGTCTTGGTATATTTGAGTAGTAGAACTAAACACATCTCCTGTCGCCATATACGCATTGACATTTGTGCTTGATACACAATATAAATCAATTGCTGAAGTAGCGTTGTACTGAAGCTTTATTTTATTCTCACCACTACAGTCTGGACAGTTCTGTTGAGGTAACAACTTACAACCTGACAACTGTCTAGAAATTACCCCATCAGAATACCATCCAGCAGGCGCACAAGTTGTTAAATTTACATCTGTAAATATACCTGTTGCCGTTGATAAGCTTGGTCCGTTTAAATAATAATTTCCTAATGTTGCCATATTTTATTTTTTATTGTACTGGAGGCGGTGTTGTGCAATTACAACAAGCATCTAATGCACTAGTTGCAGAGTAACATAATTCTAATAACACAGGCTCTCTGTAATCATATATCAAATATAAGTAATCTCCTGAACTTCCTGTAGGCATTGTAAACTCTCCTACATATGTAGATGGCGCACCACTAGCATCTACTGATAATGTTGTTGTTAGTGGGTTGTTTAATAAGTTTTGAATTGCAGTAGGAGTATTTGCATACAATACGTTGCTTCTTAAATACTTAAAGTTCATTGGAGGATTAGCAAAAACAAATGTATCTGTTGGTGATATCTTATTAGATATTATAGATACATCAGCTCCATCAGCAGGAATAACACCTGCTCCTTGTAATCCTGATACAGAGCTATACTGAGATACTAATCCTGTACCTAACTGTACTTGTTCTTGGTGTAATGGAGATGTAAATGTTCCGTCAATCCATCTATATTGGTTATGTATAAACTGACCTGCATCCACGTTGTCAGACACACACACTTGTATTATCTCTATAGTTTTAGCTTCAGGACATGAAACACTCATATTAATGTCTGCCACTACACTACCTGTAAATGTTATTATTACATCTTCTTCTGAAACTGTATCCTTATTAAACACTACATTTTTAGGACCTTGAGTTAATGTGGTCGTTGTAACAACTCCTCTATAATTTGTTGATAGTTGCAATAAGCCTGTTTCAATAAAGTTTGTGTTTAGTTTTATTGTTACATCACCAACTAGTTGACCAAGATTAAAACAAAACTCTCTATCTACTAAAGCATATTTAAAGAAACTATTATTACCACACTCTATACAATCAATAACTGTTGGTAATTTATTGTCATTAAGTGAGAAAACATATTCATCCATGTAAGGGTCATACCCTCCTAGTTTTTGAGTATTTGGAGAGGCAATAAATTTATCTCTAAACCAAGAACGCATTCCTGCTTCAGATATAACTGTTAGTTGCTCATTTTGATAACCACTACCTTTTAACTGTAAAAGAACTCCACGTTTTTGGTCAGAGAAATACTTGTCGTATCCATACACTGCAAAGCTTTCAGGATTAGAACTTATACCAAACTCTTCAAGCCTTGCTATCTGAGTTCCTAGCACTTGAGGAACAGATGTAATAGCTCCTCCTACCGCAGAGTCAGATAATAAATTTTTACCTGCCAATACATAAGATATTTTATCTTCCTGAAGCGTAAGTATATCAGTACTCCTAGCAAACATTTTTTGTATAGGACCAAATGACTCTTCAGTTTTCTTAAAGTTTAATAATCCTAAGTTAAACTCATTTAGCTTGTTTACATTACTTTCATCATTGTATATTCCACTATAAGTAATATCAGCAAATCTATCAGCTTGTCTGTAATCTTCAGCAGATGTTGTTGTAACTCTATTACCTAATAGCAATGGTCTTCCAATTATAGAATCTCTAATTTTATAACTCTCTACTCCGTTACCAAAAGAAAAACAATTAAAGAATGATGTTTTTATAATTGCAGGTTGAGTTAATGTCTGTGATTGAATATTTCCTAAATGAGAATTTTCTACAGTAGTACTATTTATTGTAACATTTGAAGGATTACTAGGAGGTGTTGAAAATGAAACTACCATTGAATTGCAATCTCCATTTACATTTTGTATACTCTCGTCTGGGTTTACAACTATCTGTTTTTGAAATCCTTGAAATGTATACTCAAACGCTATTGGGTTTGGTTCTGCAGCACTTACACTCAAGTCAAATAAACACCCATCTTTTACTATATCAAAAGTTTCTGAACCTTCATACCAAACATCAGGCTGAGAATCTTTAGGTTGTGTTTCAAATACGATTGTGCTTTCAGCTCTGAATACCTCAAATGTTATACATAAGTTAGCTCTTCGTTTAGGCTTAGAACCACAAGCTTGTGTTCCTGAAGCAATAAAACGTATTTCATTTGTGTTAGTGTCTTGATACCACCTATAATAGTTAATGGTTTCACTACCATTACCAATACCATAATTGTTTGACGTACTATTAGTTATACTTAGGTATTCGTTTTCTACATCATCTCCATTACCTCCAACTTCTTGTTGTCCTGTATTTAAAATACTTTGAACATTATCACCTTCCCACCAATCAATAATGTTACCATAATCCTGAGATGATGTTAATGTAGTTTCTAGTCTGTATTTTCTTCTTTCGCAAGATAAGTTTCCATCACCTGAACCTCTTCTTGTAGAGTCAAAGTCTATTTTAATTCTAGTTCCTGAAGGAATAGTAGGCGGTGAAAATATACCTGCATCGTCAGGGTAACCACTTAATCCTCTGTAAGCACCAACAACCGCCTTTCCTCTATTTCCAGAAAGATAACAACTTTTCCCTGGCAATATAAAAGGGTCGTCTCCTACTTGAACAGAAAAATCTTGTGCCTTCATTTTCATGTAAGTTCCTGCAGGAAGAGAAATATCATTGTTTAAAGAATCTTGCGGTAGAGGGTCTAAAAAATCTGTTTCTTTAGCTTCCTTCTCTAACACTGTTGCATAAGCACATCTTAGTAAAGGACCTTGACTATCAAGCTTTACAATATACCTATCACCTACCTCTACTTTTCGTTGGTTCTCACCCTCTAATAAAAAGTATGTCTCACCTGTTGTTGAGTCTGTAAAAAATATATTTGTGTATATTGTTTCATATGCTTCAGTACTAGGCTTTATTACAAACTTATACTTTGTTGCCCAAAATGGAGGTTTCTGTATGGTAGGTATTGTAACCTGAATATAGTTTTTTCTATCTGAAAACTCACATGGTATAT
>Ga0213863_10000544_pt1 | contig 28720 bp, 19 predicted proteins | sample PICome_8_FD_160128 | JGI IMG/M metagenome (GOLD analysis project Ga0213863, IMG submission 160128) | Coastal seawater microbial communities near Pivers Island, North Carolina, United States - PICO497 | ecosystem: Environmental > Aquatic > Marine > Coastal | place: USA: North Carolina... | reverse complement strand
TCATGACCCTGTACTTTAATCATCAGTACGAAGCCACTGCTCTTAAATCTTGAATCTTAGGAACATAAACAGGATTATCAGTTTTTAATACAATTTTAATTCCAAAAGAACTAAACTCTGTTAAGTTAGAAGCACTATATTTTAATTCTTGATATGATTCTTGATTTTCAAATTCTCCAGAAATAGAATTTGATGCTGTTGCAATTTCATTAGTGTCGGGATTTCCATTAATATTAAAAGGAATCCACACAATATCTTCAAAATTTTCTTGAGAAGAAGATGTTTTTATCTTATAAAAAACTTTTACATTTTCTACATCTTTTACATTTACAGTTAATCTGACATCCATTGATGTTGCGCTATCATTTATAGAAATTTCTTTAGTAACATATTTTGCTACTGAAGAACTATTTTTAGATTCGCTTTCGCTAATGTAATCAACGCCATTTTCAAATGACATAGAAGAAACTTCTATAAATTGTGAATCTAAAGCATCTAAATTATTTTTATATACAAAGTCTCCTACTCTAAAGATATCAGAACTTTGATCTATGGATGTAGAAGATCTGGCATAATCACTTCCTATAGTAATTTTAGATGTATAGTTATTATTAATTGGTTGCTTATTGTTTTCAACAATTAATTCATTATATTGGAAATTCCAATATACAATTTCTCCAGATATTTTATTTGTATATTTTACTTCACTATCACTTCCACTCATTGAAGTAACTGTTTCGCCAACAGTAAAGTTAGGAATTTGTTGAGAAATATTTCCATTTATAGAAACAGTTTCTTGTTCTAAAGATCCTCCAGACTGAGAATCTGTTGAAAATTCTAGTGTTTCTCCATTTTGGAAAGAATTAATACTTGTTAATTTAACAAATAGAGTTCCACTATCGTATTTTACTACTCTTCCTTTTGCTTTTGAAGTTAATCCTTCTATAGTTTGATTTAAAGAAATATCATTATCTCCATTTCCTGTAATTGGGAAAGAATATATTGGATAGAAAGATAATTTTTGATATCTTTTTCCATAACGATCTTCTTTTCCTTTTGCATTTTCTACTCTAGAAGAAGATGTTTTAATAGAAGAAGATGCAATATCAATAACTGGTGAGAGATATGAAACATTGGATGATAGTTCTATTTTATACGATAAAGAATTATCTATATTATTAATAATTTTGTTAATATCAGAAACAACTACTTTTTGATTAATAAAGAAATGCTCTTCATTTAAGAAAGTTTTTTCATAATTTGATGTAGAATATGATTTGTAATTTTGAGTATTTGAATCAACAGGAACTACATTTGTAGTTTGTACGAAAGAATTGATATTAGTTTCATTTGCCTGCAAGTAAGGAATTTGTGCATATAGTTTTTCATATTTTCTATTATGAGAGGCAATTAAATTTTCGCCTCCACCTAACACACTACTTCCTGCTCTATATGGAATTTGAATATTATACGTATCAATACCAGAATTGGTTACTTTAAATAATGAAGAGTTTAATGTTGAAGAAGAAACACCACCAACATCTTCTGAGTTATCGTAGAATACATAAGAATTTCCGCCATCTTCAAAACCATGATCTCTATGCATAATTTTTACAATAGAGTTGTTATTTTTAAATAGAGTTGAATCGGCTGTTGCTTCTGAAACTGCTGATGTTTCTATAGCATTATTATTTAATTTTTCATAACCCAAAGTACTTTCTTTGAGATACAAATCTGCCACTCTGCTAATATCAAACTCTGCTCTGTGAAGAGTAAATTTAATATCCTCAAATAGATCTTCGGTCCAATTATCTACATTTTGAGATTTGTATAAAGATCCCAATGCCGGTTGTGTAGTAACAGTTACATTTGAAGATACATCAGATTCTCCAAGTCTGGATGCCCAGATTTGGTAATCTATAGAATCTGTTTCTATCACAAGAGCATAATCTGTATTGTTTTGTAAGTAAACGGGATGCTTAAAATTAAACCTTGATGGAGTAATAGAATCTGCAACACCAAATGTATTAAAATCATCTGTTGCTACACCCATAATAACTGCAGGCGTATCAATTTCAATCTTGGATTTTATTACAGCACCAGAAGAACCAGTACCAATACCTTTAATAACAATTGCTGGATTTTCTGTATATCCTCTGCCAGCAAGCGTAATATCAGTGTGGTATATCTTACCATCATCAACTCTACATGTAGCGATTGCAGTCGCTCCTCCTGGCAGTTGAGGACTTTCTATAGAGAGAATTGCACTGTCATAATTAATTCCAGTAGATTCAATTGTAAGTTGTGAAATTTTTCCAGAATCTTTTGCAATAGTTAAAGTTAAATTAGTAGAATTTTTATTGTTTTCAGAAGTTAAATATTCTGTGCTAAGTAATTCATTTTGGAAAAAATCTCTTCCATTATGATTAGATAGAATTAACGTATAAATTTGCTCGTTATTTAAACTTACGATACCTTCAGATGAAGCAACTACTTCTGAATTGTTTTTATCTAATACCTTAAGTAAAGGACCTGATGCTCCAGATCTAAATCCGTCAATAGTTTCTCCAATTTTTAAAGAAAGAGAACCATTTGCAAATACTTTTAATTTTGTTTCTGGATTTAGATAGCATTCAGTTCCAGGAACAATATTTTTAGATGGTTTACCAATATTTACATCTGTTAGATAAACTCTGACAGGAATATTTAAACTCTTAGTATTGAAGAATAAATCTACTCCTGTAGCAAATACCCCACCTTCATAATTTTCAACTTTAAAGGTTTGTGCTAAAGGATTTGGTTTTACTTCAATATCTGTATTGCTATCAATATACTGAATTCCTTCATTTGCTTTAAAATACGATGGTTTAGTTGAAATAATAGATGCAGGATTTTGCGGAATAATACCAGTTGCATAATATTTTACTTCTGCATATGTTTCTACAGAACCTTTATCTTCATCAGTAGAACTAGAAGTAAATCTAATTGTTTTTACCCCTACAGGGAATTTTAACTGATTGCTATTAACATCATAATTTAAATTGTTTAAATCATTTTTCCATCTAGAACCTTCAACCGGAGCATATCCAGATGGAATTATTATAATCCCACTTGCATTTCCATTATCATCAGTTGTAACCACACTATTAAATGTTGTTGAAGAATTTCCTGCAATACCAGTAAATTTAGAATCAGGATTAATCCATCTTCCAATATTTACTCCTTCCATGAATACAAACAATTTAGTTTTTGGTTTTAATCTAGAAATAGTATATTTGACAACTTGAGGTCTTGCATAGTATTGAATTGAATTTAAGACAGATCTATCTCCAATAATTTTTTTATCTACCCCTTGAGCTAGTTCGTAATTCTGTGGAGTAATATTTGAACTACTAGAAACTGATGCAATATTAACACTTGATATTGCATTTTCATATGCTGTGGATGATAATGGATTTATATTATAGAAAGTTCTGTTTACACCAATCCAATTTATACTGTAATTATTGTATATTGATGATACTGCAGTATATGCATCTTCTTTTGCTGAGAAGATAGAAAATAACCCGACATTATCATTTACAACTAAAGGTTTTTTGGAATCATCAAACCAAGTATCAACTTGTGGATTTAAGTGTCCATCTCCAGCATACTGAATTACAATAAATGGATTTGGATTAATTTTTTTAGTTGCAAATTGATTGCTGACTAAATTTAAATTTGAATATGGTAGTGTAACGATACCGTTGTTGTTTACATATCCGTATAATGATCTTTCGTCATCAGTTTGATAAATTTCTTCAATGTTTATAGAATCTTCTCTTACTTCAGGTCTTAATACAGATTGTTGAGTATCAATAGAACATTTATAATCTATTGAAGAAAAATTACCCACCTTGTGATATTCAAAATTGTCAACAATAAAACCTAATTTAAATCTATCAATTCCAACATTATCTTTAATTTGCATATTCAAAGCTTGTTGCTCTAATACACTCAAGGTAGTATAATGCTCTAATCTTTCAACACGTTTTTCTAATTTGCCAATATCACGCATTGTATAACGACGATTATTAACAGGAATTATTTTTACATCTTCACTAGAATTAGTAAATGCAGGAAGGTAAAGATAATATAATGGAATACTATCATTTACAGATTCTGGTTTTGCTGGATTTAAAGATGAATTTCCTTTTTTAATAATAAAATTACCTTTTTTTGTAAGGAATACTCCATCAATCCTATCTAAGTATTCGCTCTGACTAAATGATAATGTAAATTCAATATTAGAATCTACTGCTGGTGTGCTACTAGAAACACCACCAGAGCCAAGGAAACTTATAAAATTAGATTTTGATAGAAGTGAAGTATCTTGGAAACCGGTTATAGTAGTTGAATTATCTACTTTTGGTCTAAAATCAACTACGTCTTTGAGAGAAAGATTGCCATAAATTACAGAGTTGAATACTGGAATTTCTTCTTCCCCAACACCTGCTTCGTGTAAATACGAATCAACGGTGCAAAAATCACCTTGTGAATGTTCAAAATAATCAAATGCAACTACTAATTGACCTGTTGGAGCATCAGATCCAGGTTTAAGAATAAGTCGGGAAACATCATAAAATGTATCTCTTTGACCATTATCAAATGTAAATCTATTTGTTATATCTTCTCCACTAATTAATTTGCCCGATAAATCTACAACTGGGGGATTTGCTCCACCAACATAAACATATTTTAGTTTATATGCATCAGAATAACTAAATTGTTGAGTGTCTTCCGAATCATAATCTGAACCTCTCAGCGGAATAATTTTATCTCCACCAGAAGCAATTACAATTCTCTTATTTTGAACCGATGTTTTTATTCTTGGTTTTGCTTTTGATGTTTCTAAAGTCGCCGTTAATTTTATAGTAGGGAAAGGAGAACTAATATTATCACCAAAGAAATTATCAGGCAATCTTAATGTAATACTTCCGGATGTCAAACCGCTAGTGGAATCTGTAGAAGTCTCAATATCTACATAACTTTCATCAATATAAAGGATGTCTCCTTTGGAAACATTAACTGCACTTCCCTGTTTTAATATAGTAAATATATAATTTTCTTTTGTGTAAGAAGTAAATCTTTGTGTGCCAAATGGCAGTTGAGCAGCAAATGTTATAATACCTCCACTTGAAGATGCTTCTACAACAAAATCTCTTCGGGAATAATATTTAAATTTAGAATCAGAAACATCTTTTACTAATGTTTTAATTTGCTTACTACCTGTTGGGAAGATTAATGTAGAAGATGAAGAATTATCTTGTACGGGTTTTATTGAAACTACAGATGAATTTGTAACATCTTCAGGCAATGCTGAATCTAAATAAATTCTTGTTCTACTTGTTCCACCTGCACTAGTTGTAAATTGTACAATAGACCTATTAACTTTACCTAATGAATTTGTAAATTGTACTAAGTCTCCTTGTCTTACATATGCAGATGCATCGTCACCAAACCCATTTGATTCTACGTATTTGTAACCCTTAGTTCCCGAAAAAGTAAATGAAGATACTTGCTTTATACTTACATATTTTTCTCTATTGAGATCAACATCAGCACTAAATTCATTTTCATTTCCCGATCCAAATACTGAATAAAGAGATTTTACATTATCTTTAGAGTATTGTAATACTGTGTCTGTAAATAAGATTGGAACAATTGTAGCTTCTGCCTCACCAGTTGGTTGTCCGGTCAAACCGCTAACAATTGCTCTTACACTTGGAGGATTAGTGAACTCTTCTAAGAAAGAATTTCTATCTGCAATAGAAACTTTATATAACTTATCAGCCGAAATTCCTAAAGATATTTTAGATCCGTCGTAGTTGACATCATTAATATTAATCGTTGTATTATTTGCGGGATATCCTGTTTTAGGTTTAGTTACTACAAAATGAGAAATTGTATTCTCAACTGCAATTCTAGCAGTATTATTATCTTCATCTGAAATTGTTTCTCCAGGTTTAAATTTTCCAGATAAAGTTGTCACAAAGAGTTGATTTCCAGAAGAAAATGATCCAGAAACTCCACCTTCAATTACTCCATATGCTCCACTTACAGATCCAACAATATATTTTCCAGTTAAAAATGTATTAGAAATAATATCACTGTCTAATGTAATACGGGTAAAGAAAGAAGGATTGAAATAACTATAAGAAAATGTTGCATTATAAGATGCACTTCCTTTAGAAATAATTTTGTCGGTGTCAGAATTAAATCCAGTAGGAAAATCTTCAAAATAAAAGTTTTTTGGTTTAGAAATACCAATGATTGGAGTAAAAATTAAATTATAATCTCTAATTACACCAAATTGTCCATTTCCATTTTCTGCACCTGCTTCGGAAAGATAAAGAACAGATTCTTTAGATGCACTATTCTCGTCATATTCTCTGAAAGAATTGTATAAATCTAATTTATTTCCAAAAAGAGTTAGTTCTAAATAATCTCCCGTTCCAATTTCTGGTCGTTTTACTAGAGAAAATGATGTTGTTTTTACAGATGATGTTTCTCCACCAGATTTTTTAAACCAGAGAGTTCCAATATTGGATTTAAAATTGCTACCATTTAATGTATTAAATTCTATAGAGTTGTCTGAATGTGACTCTAAGTATACAGTTATGACACCGATGTCTTCATTTGCGAAAGTGACATCATTTGATTGAAAAGAATATTTTTCTCCTCTTCTATCAGATGTTACTTTATAATCGTTGTCTGCACCATTTAATCCAATACTAGAATCATTGAATACGGAATGAAAATATACATCAGGATATGCAGTAAGTTCTGAACCTTCATTATTTAAAGGAACAGAATTGTATACGTTTGTTATTTTAAAATTAGATAATCCTCTTCCTTTTAAAGTGATATTATCTTGATCTAAAGTATCTCTTGCTTTATCTGCTTCTAAAAATTTAGTCTCTTTGTTTACAATTTCATACCCTTTTACGTATGCTTTTCCAGAACCAACAGAAACAATTAACTTTGATTTAGCTTCATCTTCAGAAATACCATTAACAGTATCGTTAAGTTCATCTAAATTGTATACGCCAGAATTATTATTCCTCTGGTAGTATTCTCTTACGTTAGCAGAAAAATCATCTACAATATAATCTCCAGACTCATCAAAAGTTCTTCTTGCTAAAGTATCTTCAAGTAAATTATAATCTGCTTTTTTTATCTGCTTTTCTACAATTCCAGATTTTACTTTTACTAACTGAATAAAATTTTTATCAGTGATTTGTGTATAAGCATACTTCACCAATGAAAGATTTAATTTTAGTCTATTTGCACCAGGAGAAGAATAATTAGAATAACCCTGTGCATTGTCATATAAAGAATTATCTTCTTCTGGAAAAACTACAGTTTCTTCAATTTTAAAACCAATCTTAGCGGAAGTTTTGTTGTAATACTTGTCAACAATTAGTAGTTGTTCATTACTTCTAACAAAAAATCCATTAACAAAATATATGCCTTCTTCTACTTTAACAGCAGAAGAATATCCCATTGCAGGACTAATTAAGTTGGTTACTTCATCTGTATCTGGATTTGTAACTGATATACTTGTTGGAAGGACGCTACCGTCAGTTCCAACGACTAATAGAGGAGTGTTGATACCATTTACTACCTCAAGTGTTTCTCCTTGCCTGAAAGTCTTTTCAGTGGTGTCATCACCACTTGTCTTATATGTTACATAAACAGTATCTGCATCAGATTCTGTCGCATACTCTGCTTCAACTACACTAGCAACAACACCAGAATTAATTCCTTTTAATTCTAAACCTAATAATTTTTTAATATCATATTTCTGATATACTACTTCCCCGTCTACATTAGTAGCAACTTCCGAAACAGAAGACAATTTAACATAATCTAATTTCGCATTAAAACCTACCTCACCTGGAATTACCAGATCTCCTTGTTTAAATGCATATTTTCCAAAATTCTCAATTTGATTTTGTAAAATAGACTGTAGAGTGGTAAGTTCCCTACCTTGAACGGAATATCCTGGTCTAAAAAGAACTTTATAAAAATTCTTTGTAGAATCAAAATCGTCAAAATAGGGATCTACATTAAGGTTAGTCTTTTGTGGCATTTTGATAATTTATCTAATTTTGGATAAAACAGACCAAATCAGAATTCTACAACTAGTTTGATGTCTTCAATCTGATCAGCGGATCTTGTGATTAGTCTTCTATTCTCTATGTATATGACATCTCCCTTGTTATTATCAATTTCTGCAGCAGAAACACCATTAGTGAAAGATCCGAATAAGTTTGCACCAGCAGCTTGAGTATAACTATCATCAATAGTTCCGTTAGCTCCAGAACCACCAGCAGAAGATCCAACAACTGCAGCTGCCCCATTGGCATTGTCAAATGATCTAACAACTCCTCCATCTTTATGATATTCCGGAGACTGGAATACTCTTAAAATACCGTTATAACTTCCTACAGAATCCGGAGTCCAAGAAACTACAGTTGCTTTTGCAGTTAATCCACCTCCTAAATCTTGAGTTACTGTTTCATCAACAAAATAATCAGCACCTGCATTTGTTATTTTCAAACTAGTCAGACCATTTAAGGTATCTGCAATAGATCTAGATCCGTTTGTATATAAATTTTGAACAATACCAATTCTACGGAAATCATTATCTACAGGGAAATCACCGGAACCTTCAGTAGAAGCAATACGAACATTTGTCATTACTCGCTTGCCGTTTAATTCCATTTCCATATCTGCACCAAATCCACCTTGAGGAGGAATAACAACTTCAATTGAAGCAGATCCACCAGGATTAGCAGATGAAGTCAAACCGACATTAGAATATAATCCTGTCTTATTTGCTCCAGAACCTGATCCTGCCGCAAATTCAATAGTACCATAAGTATAACCTGATCCTCTTACTTGCATTGAAGCTTCAGAAACGTTTCCAGAACCATTTACAACAATTTTTGCAATAGCACCAGAACCATCCCCATTTACAGGAGCATAATATGTTTGCGTCGCGGTGAGACCACTTCCGGCATCTTCAATTACATATGCGTCAATAGCACCATCTACTACTTGATTTGCAATTACATATGCTCTAGAAGTTTCTGTCGGAATAACAATTGGGATAAATTCTGTTGATACAAACTTAAGTACATCATTTGTAGGAATTGTATACATATGTTTCCATACATATGCTCCTCCTGTCTGTGTAAACAAACCAGTATTGCTATCATAATTTGCTCCAGAATTTACTGGTTCTTCTGTAGATTGAGCACCATTTGAATTTTGGAGACACATCCATACTTTATAATCATCAGTCATTACATAATATTTTGATGCTCCATAAAGAGAATCTAAATTGTTAGCAGTTTGCTTACCAATTCTTCCTGTTGCAGTTGAAGAATAATCAGGTTTCCACATATCGTAAACAGCATTTGATGCCCAATTGTATCTGGGAACAACTGTTCTTACATTTTCAGTTTTAATTCTTTTAGCAGCAATAATATCATCAAAAAGATCATATTTTTCTTTTTGATTATCATATGGATATGGAGGAACTTCATCTGTAGCATATCTATAAGTTCCAGTTTTTCCTATAGCAGTTCCACTACCATCATTCTTCCTAAGAATTGAATTATAAGCAGGAGTAGATGCAACAGTAGGTCCAATAGTGTGAAGCATTAAACTGTTAGGATTTACTTCTCTAACAATTCCTTGCCAGGTAGCATTACCAAATGTAGAGTTAGGTCCTACAAAAACCGTATCTCCAACACTAACACTTGTAGAAGTTTTACTATGATATTCTAAATAAACATCCCACCTTTGAGGTCTCCCTACAAAGAAATAAGACATTGTTCTTGCAGTGTCAGAATCATCAGCGCCTTCAGAGAAAGACTCAATGAATTGTTTTGCGTTGAAAATCCTAAACTTTTCTGAAATAATGGCGGGCATTGTTAAAAATTCTCTTCTACAATTTCTGATTTATTTATAACGATTACAATCAAAACGTTCTAACGTATGTTCCGGCAAGATGAGATTCTGCATTAACTCCTCGTGTAACGTTCAGGAAACGATCTGATAACTTACTTGTATAAGAAATAACTTCTTTTCCTAATAAAATAGATCCACTATTCGGGAATGCTGAGGTGCTTGATACGTATATTATACTATCGGTAGAATTAACACCAACATCTGTTAATGTACCATAATTTTGCGTACTAGGATACCCAGTATTAAATGCAATATTATCAATAGTTGATGTTCTTACTGTATTTCCGCTATGTAATGCAAAATTCCCTATAGTTAAATTTGGATATATATCCGAAAACTCTCCAATAGTCACTTCACTAACATCACTATATCCAGTTGTCATAAATTTAAACGACTCTAAAGATGTCAATCTATTTCCTAAAATATTAGGAGTATAATGACTTGGATAATTATTATACAATACATCTACAGCACCAACAAATGCGGTTTCCGTATTACTCATTACGGTTGTAGAATTCATAGTAATATCACGATTTAATTCTAATACAGAAATTTCTTCAATACTACTTTCTGTAGACATCTGTATTTGATCGGAAAGATCTATAACAGATACAACTTCTACACTTTCGGGAGAAATATCAATAGCGTCTGTTTTTATAACAAAATCTCTAATGCGTTCTTGTGATATACTTTCTGGAGAAATTACAGATGCGTAAGATACAAAACCGTCTGGTAAATATCCACCAACTTCTAATCTAATTGATGAAGTGATTACTGATTGAATTTTTACATTTTGATGAACAGTAAAAGATGCGAAAGAAAGATAATAATCAATCTTTCTTGGTTTTTTGTCTATGAAAAAATTACGAGAAACTATTACTTGTGGTGGTTGTGTATAACCAGAACCACCATTGATAAGAATAACATCAACAATCATTCCATTGATGGCTAACACTTCCGCAACTGCACCACCGCCATTATTATCAACCGGAACAAATTCTATATTTGGAGATGCAAAATAACCAGATGTAGTTGCTTTATCAATAATTCCAGCATCTAGTAATGAAAAGTCTCTATTATTCCAAATTAAGTTAGTAATAGATCCATTTGTTAGTTCTGCTATTACACCAAGACCTATTCCTTCAGAAAATCCATTATAGTTTGTAGTTGAAACTTTTGCATAGATAGAATTATCAACAGTTTTTCCAGGACGATTTTCTTTTGAAAATGCAAATCTTGGAATTTGTGTAATTTCTCTAGTTGCAGATTCTCCGTCAACTTTTATTATATCACCTGCTTTCAATTTAGGTTGTAAACTAAAAATTTGATCCCATTCATCCTCTGAAAAAGAATTATCATATGCATATGGACTTGCATTTCTAGGCAATCGTCTAAGTCCAGTATCGGAATCTACACTATAACTACTTGTAATCGTAACACTATTACTAATAGTAAACTCTTTCTTTAATACATTTGTTACATTGCTATCTGGAGATAAAGTATATGTTCCATTAGGATCTAAATCAATTAAATTATTACCACTAATTGTAAAATTAAATTTATTAGTTGCAATATCTGCAAATATTTTTTTAATTACCCCAAGTCTTGTAGTTTTATTAGTTACAGAATTTGTCTCAAAAATATTAACAGATTGTTTAGACTTAGATATATTGTAATAAATAGGAGCAGAATTAATGAAGAAATCTATGATACTATCATAGGCGGTTTGTGATAAATTATTAAATTCCAATTCAATTTTATTGAAATAATTATCAGGTTCAAAATCATAAAAAGTTAATTGCTTTTCAATATCTCTACCATAGATTAAGAGAATATCAATTTTGGGAGTAATTTGATTTCCGTCATCTAAAATATGGTATTGAAGTTTTTCTTTAAACGATATCGTAGAACCACTGATAATATATGATGTGGATTTTTGTAATACCCCATCTATAAAAACAAATGCATATTTTGAATTATCAATTTTTCTAGGAATATCATTAACAGCATCAAAAATTATAAACGGACCAGATTTTTTAATAGAAATTCTTTCCTGTTTTATCGTTAATTTTTCATAACTTCCAACTCTAATTACATAACACTTATCAACTGCAAGTGGTTCTTGAACAGTAATTGTATTAAGATTTTGCTGCCATTTTAAAACTTCAGTAAATGCAACTTTATCTGTAATAGATGGATCAGATGATCTTATTATTTTATACGATCCTGGTAACTGTAATACACTATTAATGAATATTAATAATTCTTCCGTTGGATCAGTTTTTACAACAGATGAATTTTCGTAGTATAAATCAAATTCTTTAGTTTCATTATTGATATAATCTGCATTTGTTTTAATTACAGAATCAATACCATTGTTTAATACAGACTCAATACCTCCATATAATGAAGATAGTGCTGATACTACATCATCACATTCTTTTGATATTGGATTACTATTAGAGTCTGTTTCAGAAGGATACTCTGGATTTGATATTAATTTTGGATCTGGAAGAATATTATAATTGGAATATGTTCTTCTACTAGTCCAATTTCCAGATCTTTGGTTATTCTCTGGTTCTGGTTGTATAAGATTAATACCGTCAGTTAAAAGTTTACTGATTATACCAGAATAAGAATTTAAAGAAGATTCTACTTCAATACATTTTCCAGAGAATAACTCATTTGGATCTGATAATATAGATGAATCTGTAAATGGTGTTACCGAAGTATATGTTCCATTTGGTAAGGTATTCTTCATTGATAGAATCATTAAATCAAATGCATAACCATATGCTGCAACAGATTCTGTAAGTTCATTATTAATATATTTTACTTTATTGCCAACATAATATGATTTTGCAAAATTAATGATTTTTTTAGTTCCTCCATAACGAAGAGAATATACAACAGCATCTACTAAGTAACCAGTATCTCTTTGACACTTATCTTCATTTGGAATACTTAAGGAAGGATATTGATTTTTTATCCAACCTAAAGTTTCTTCTTGAATATATTTTTTATTTCGTTCAATTAAATTAGAAGCATCGTAAAATGTTCCATTATTAATTTTACTAAGTGAAAATGTTACTTGAGGAATTGAATAAACAGAATCTACAGATGTTAAAGAAACTGCCGATGCATTAACAGTACCAACTTGTAAGAAATTTGGATCATTAACTTGTACACCTGCATTTGATTGACTTTGAGTCAAAGTAGTATCACTATTAACAATTAATGGAGTTGCTGCATATGGATTTACATTATTAGAAACTTTTACTCTGGTATCACTTACAATTTCAATTACTTTTGTTCCTTCAGGATATTGAGCACCACTACTAATATTCATTCCAACAACAATACCAAAAGTAGAATCAACCTGAATAATATCACTTGCCCCATTTGGCGCTATGATAGCATTAGTTACAGTATAATCCCAATTTCTTGCAGCAGCTGCACATAATTTTGCTGCATATTTAAATGCATCAAGAGATTCTGTAATTTGATCTGTAATATGTTTTACTGAAGAAGATCCATTGTAATATGAAGAAGCAGCAGAAATTGTTTTTGAATTTCCTCCAAATCTTAAATCATGCTCTAGAGCATCAACAAAGTATCCAATATCTCTAGAACATTTAGATCTATATTGATTCCATGGAATAGAAGGATATTTTTCTATAACATATCCTAATGATTCTTCTTTTATAAAGTTTTTATTAAATTTTGTTTGATTAGCAGCATCTATCCATGTTCCACTTCTCTGAAAGAAATTTCTTATTTTTTTGAGATATTCTTCATTCAAAGAATCTGATTTAAATTTGAAAGATCTTCCGTAAAAAGATTGTGCCGGCACAGTTTGATCTTCTACAACTCTTTCTCCAAATGGAGGTTCTGTGAATATTATATTTGAACCAGTTACAGTATAAGATACTTTAGGTTCTTGAAATACACCATCAATAGTAATAATAAGCTGCTGTTCGTTATAAGGAACTATTGGAGCATTTGTGCTTTTATCAATAACACTAAAAACTCTTCTTATACCATCAAATTCAGGAGTTAACGTTACCTCTGTTGCATATGTTTCTGTATTACTCTGATTATCAACCGATACTGTTCCATGACCAATTTCTTGATTTGTATCTTTAAAATTAATAAAAGTGGATTTAATAATTCTACTATCAGCAAGTTCTGAAACTTGTTGTGGAGCAAGATTAATTATACTATGATTAACAGCAGACTTTGGATTTTGTTGAAGAGAATTAGTTTGTTTAGTTTCTATTAAAACTTCACCAAACATTTTAAATCCAGCAGGATGTGTGGTTTCTTTTATTAAATTTCTCCATACATCTATAGGAGTTTTAGATTTTATAACATACGAAAAATCTTGATAAAAATTAGAATCAGTTAATCTATTAAAATTTTCTCCTATCTGCCCTTTAGTTGATTTGTAGTAACCTATGTTATCGTAATATGATTTTATTTTTGGTTCAAATTTTGAAATTAATACTTCGTCAATGTTGCCAGTTTTTCTTGTCCTATTACTGATAACTGACATTCCTTGTATAAATGCACCGCTAACATTTTTAACTCTTAGAACATTTCTACCTGCTTTCCATCCTTTATCAGAAACAATACCAGAAGCATAAACCACACCATCTTGTTCGGATAAAACTTTTTCGCCTACAGAAAAAGCATCCGACGAAACATTTGATAAAATTAAAGATGTATGAGAACAATATTCTCTTAATAAAGTATTATCAGTATTATGCAAATATCCTGCATTATCTACTTTAATGCTTTCAGGAATACCTATATTATCTGACTGTAAATATATCTGTACAGATGTTTCTACGATTTTTACTGTAGGAGGTTGAGTATACCTACCACCATCTTTTAAAACTGCAGCAACTATTTTACCATCAATTTTTACTAAATCAATTTTACCACCAGTTCCTTCTCCTAAAATAATTGCTTTAGGTTTTACATAGTTAGCTCCAGATTGCACTAAGTTAATGCTTGAAATTGTTTTCGTGACAGCATTATATTCAAGATCAATTATACATTGCAATTCCCTACTAGGAACTACGCCAAAAATCGTTGGTAATACTTCATAATCTTGCCCTACATTATCTATTTTTACGGATTTAATTTTGCCAACTGCAGATTTATTAGTAGTAGAATATTTTACCCCGCTAGAAGCATCATATTGTGGTTTTGATGTATATGAATATGCAAAAGAAGTGTCAGTAACAAAAATAAGTTTCTTTTTACCTGCCAAGGGATCACTTACTATATCAAAATAACTATCGGTAACATCTACAGTATCATTTACATCATAAAAATAATAACGACTATATTCTACATTAATTTTATCTTCTACAATAGAATTATTTGAAATTGCAGAAGAAATTTCAGAACTTCCACGAAGTTGATTTAATGTTTGTCCTGGTTTAAATTTAACAAAAGAATTTGATGTTCCTGGAGAATTGGTATTTCTAAAACTATCAACAGATACAAGATTTCTATTAAAACTTGGCGAAACCTCAAAGAATGTATTAGTCATGGATGAATGACTAGTGTCAAACTTATAACTATAATTTCTTTGTAATTCCAAATCATTTAAAATTTTGAAATTAGTATTGTCATCGGAATATTCAAATTTATTGTATAATGAAATTAGTTCTGTAACCGAAGCATTTTTTACTGGAAAACTTTGATCCGTTACTAAATTACTTGAAGATATATTGTTTGTGCTTGATACACCATAATCATAATATAAAGTTAATAAGTTTGTATTTTTATCATAATCATAAACATAAGGATCTGATGCATCTTGATTAAACAAGTGTGTTCCAACAATAAAACGATATTCTGCATTTGTTAACGATGCTAGTCCACCATCATAATGATCAAGTGCAGATGTATTATTTTGTGCTCTTTCTACAGTTACAGTATTATTTGTAGTATCTACTGCAGTAATTTTTACTATTTCTGATCCTATTTTTAATAAATCATTTATTGAAAGACCAATAACACCATTCAACTTAATAACAGTATTTGACGTAGATACACCCGCATGATCGACTAACGCAAGATAATCTCTTGCATTTTGATTGTTTCCTTTATCTAAATCAGATGAAGCAAATGATATAGAATCTCCTCTTCTATAATCAGATCCTTTAGAAGTTATAGTTACAGATGTAACAATGCCTGGATTGAATACAATATCAGTTAATACTCCTGATATTGGAGAGGTAGAATTATTTTGTAATGTAACTACATTAGTATCTCTATTGACAGAAAGAACAACTGTTCCTGCAGCAATATTATTACCACGAACACCCATTCCGGAAAATACATTAGTGGTGTTTGATAAGGTTACTTGATTTAATGCTGCATTAGAATTACTTGCAGTATATGTGAAACCTACAACAACAGTAGCTTTAGCATTGTTTACACTTCCTGCTTTTCCAATTACAGCAGTATCAGAATTTCCAACAGTTTGCCCAATACTATTCCGAGACTTTTCTATATTAGAGAATAAAACTTCTACATCTGTAAAAGTTGCTCCTCCATTAGTAGTTGATGCATAATCAAACCCTGCAATCATAGTATCAATTTTGCCAATACCAGTATCAACAATAACTGAAGAGTATGTTTGAGGGGTTAATTTTATTTGTTGATACTTTCTTTTTCTTATATAATAAGTAGTTTCTGTATTACTATCATTTGGAATAATATCAATATCAATATTATCATCAACTGACAATCTATGATTGTCTTCAGTTTTTACTAATGCAATATTATTAAAAACTGAAAATATTTCTATATCGTCACTCAGACTATTAATACTATTAATCTTAGATCCAATAGTATCTGCTAAATTGTTACTTCTTATTGTATAGTCATCATTAATGATGAAACTTCCGGAAGTAACTTTTACTTTTAAATTATTTTGTTTAGTTGTAGTCTCTAATACTTCTCCAACAGCAATTGCTGGATTATCCGGATCACCATCATTCAGTTCAATAATAGAACCTTTTTTGAAAGAAGAATCTTGATCTAATAAAACATTAATAATTGTTCTATCTGAACTAATTTTATTTTCAGCATTAAACAATCCAGTGACAGATCTTAAAACAATATCTCTTGTGTTAAATGAATCTCCAACAACTTCACCAGTATATCCTGTGCTTTCTTGTGTTACTATATCACCATCAAAAAAGTATACATTAAATTTTGTAGTTATTTTAAGAGGTATTGTCTGAACAGATTCAATACTTTCTACTTTTCTTCCAAATATTTCACTAACAGATGCAGCTGCTTTATTACCACCTGTATTTTTATCATTTACTAATAAGATACTATCAAGATTTAATTCGTTATCAACAGAAAAAATATCAGTAGAGTCTTCTACAATTGCAGTTGTAATAGATCCTTTTTTTACAGATTGAATTATAGCAGAGTTATTAAATCCATTTGAACTTAAATTGCCTAAATTAAGTCTCTTACTACTTTTAGGAATTTCATCTTGTGAAATATTAGCATCATAATTTGATGCCAATGGAACAGAGTAATAATTTTTTCCTAAAATATAAGGGAATGTTGGATTGTTGTTAGAATCAGAACTAACAAAATAAGCATAAGTTCCTTCTGGATATTCTGGTGTTATGCAGAATCTTCCATTATTTTTATCTAATCTAGTGTATCCAGAATTATTACTTACTGTCCATTGATAATCATCAATAAATGTTCCTAAAGGATAATCTGTTGTTGATGGTCCATTTTGACGGGAACTATTCAATGAATATCCAGATTGCAATCTAGTTATTGTAGAATCTTTATCTGCAGCATTTTCATATCCAAAAGGTCCATAAATTGGATTTCCGTCAAATGCATATCCTAAAATTTTAGAATGTGTTTTTTGTGTAGGTTCTTGTAAAAAGTTATCTAAATTATCTCCAATTCTTGCTCTTAATTTAATCGGGTCTGCAACAATTCCATATCTTTTTTTACCGGATTTCTCATAATCACTGAATAAGCAACCATTTGCGGTATCAATAGAATTTTCTACTTTTTTATATCTATTTTTTACCCATTTTTTAATCTCTGCTTGAACAGTAGCACCAGATCCTTGAGGAATAACATCTACAGATACTGTGTTAATACTGTAAAGTCTTCCTTTATTAATTTGTACGAAATCAGTTAACTTACCATCAAAAGATACTACTGCTTCATATTCGGCAAATTTTCCTTTGCCATTAGTATCAGTAATTCTTATAACAGGAGGACTTGAATAATATTCTCCAGGATTATCAATTACGAGACTAGTAATTTCTCCATTAGTAACAATAGGAGTAACTTGTGCATTTCTACCAGATGTTATTGTTACTGTAGGATCTTCAGTGTAAGATGATGTATCAGTAATCGTTACTGAATTTAATTTTGATCCAGAAAGGACTGCTTGTGCTTTATTTGGGAGATCATTAATTAATACGTATGGAGCTCTTTCATACAAGTCTCCTTTAGAAATTACATTTATTTTTTCAATATTACCAAATTTTACAAACTCTTCATCTTTATATCCAAATGCTATAGTTCCATCAAGAAATATTCCAACTTCTTTATTGTTAGTCTCATATACCTCTGGAGTTGAAATTGGGGTTTTTCTAATAATTTTGAGATTTCTTGGATCAACTAATGTTGCACTATCATTAGCACTTAATATTTCGTAAGAAGGATATCCAGAAGAACAAATATAATATGTTTGTCCATCTTCATATATTGCAGAAACATCAGCAATAAATTGATTTGCCTGTGTTTGTAAGTTAGTATTAGCAATACTTGGAATAGTATTTGATTCATTCAAATACCATCTATATGATTGCTGCTCTTTATCAAATAAAATTCTATCAGTTGTAGTAAAACCTGCGTCTTTAACTTGTACCCTATCTCCTTTTATTGAATATGGAGCACCCTCTGATACATCAAATTCATATAATACACCAAATATAATTAATTCTACATCTCCAAATGCAACAGGAGAATAGTCGTATACTGGAGTTCCTACATCATGTGTTATGCTAGAAGAACGTTCTTCAATATAGAATTGTGCTGCATTTTTCTTAACAAATTTAAATGCCTCATTACCAATAATAAAAGAACCAGATTTTTTCCAACCTAATGTAGACTCTACATTTACTCTATCTCCAATAGAATCAGATGCATCTACTATCTTTTTTAATTTTGTCTGGGAAGAAATTCTAAATTCTCCATTGATAGATGCAGGACTTAAAACTAATTCGTAAACCTCTCCATCAGAAGAACCAAAAGATTTTATATTATCTACAACTGCAGAAGCATATGGATAATTTTCATCATTTTGTACAATACGTTTACCAATAATATCATTGATATTACCAGATACTAATTTTGCTTTTAATGTATAAGTATTAACCCAATCTGATGTAGAATTTTTTAATGTAAAATCTACAGGAGAATAAGTTGATGGCTTACTATCATCATCAATGATTGCGTTAAAAATAAATCTAATAGAACTTTCAGTTCCTTTTGACTTATAAAATTTTTGAATATTTTTGATTAATGTTCTTTTATCAATATCTCTCTTAAGATATTTTTCTGGGAAAGAATTTAAATATTGCGATTCAAAATTTCTTACAAATGCATATAAGAATAAATTGCTAACATTATAAACTTTAGATCCTAATGAATGAACAGCAGCATCTGTAGTTTTAAAATTAGATTCATTATACAAATCACCTATGGTCGTATTTCCACTAACGCCTCTGGAACAATCCTGTAATTCGGTATTAGTTCTACTTGCATAAAAAATAATCTCATTATCAATTTTTACATATCCATTTTTTTCTGGAAATGATTTTGCATCTTCTAATGTAATAGTAGTATCAGAAGATGTTAATGATGATGCTAATACATCATTCTGTTTTAGTATATTTTTCTCGTAAAAATCAATATCTAGATATTTTTGTATGTTACTAATAACATCTAAAGTTCCACCTTGAATCTCTAAAGATTCATAGTATTTCTCAATAAACTTACCAAACATCTCATATTCTGATGAGATAAATTCTGGTAATTGTGAATTAATAAGAGTAGAAATTCTTTTGGTCTTTACAGTCATCTAATTACTCTTTGTATGCTGTGAAACTTGAATTTGCAACGTCTACGTCAAGATAAACTTCACGTAAAGATTTAATATCATTTGATAATGGTTTAACACGTAATGAAATTTTGTTGTCAGCAAAACTTCCTTTTATAATCGTTAAATCATATAATTTTACTTCACCTTTTTCATAATTAATTTCTCCAACTTCTGGGTTTAAGACAACCTTTTGATTGGATAAAGTATCTAGTCTATATAGGACAATTTTGCCATCCCTGTCTTCTAAAAGCGAGTCATATTGTGGATGTTCTGTTACTCTAAATGCTGTACTGTGCAAGGTAGGACCATCACATTCTTTGTCAAATGCATTTTGAAAACATACTTCGTAATATGTCGTAGTATTTAATTGAGGATAAAAATCTTTCCTCATAATTACTTCGGTTAAATTGGAATTGATACTACGATCGGTATTGTCAATTACACCAACAAATTTACTATATCTAAACTTACCATTGAATTTTTCTGTATCTGAAACATCAATATATTGTTGAACTGATCCAATTACTGCATCTTTAATTTGTGATGATGTTTGATTTGTGATATTACTATCATAATAAATTTTACTATTTAATTCAACAAATAAAATAGATGGATCTAAAATTTCTGGTTGAATTGAAGCAACAGTATATTTCTTTAACTGAGCAACAATTTCCTGTTTTGTTAAATTAGTAACAAATGCAGCATCAGTTGGTTTTAATACAATAAACACTTTACCATACTGTGGCGGTTCTTGCTCTTCACCACCAAAGATAATAATGTCACTAACTGCAGGATATACATTACGAACAATAGCACCATAATCTTTTGCAGTCACAGCACGATTCTGTGTACCATATGATTTTGGAGCATTGAATTTAATTTTATCAATACTTTCTTTCTCTTCTCCACCAGATGATGCAACTGATAAAGTAATAGTTGTATCAAATGCATTTGGTGATACTCCATTCACATTCTCAATTACACCAGAAAATACAAATGTTTTTGCACTATTAGATTCTGGTCCTGATGTAGTTAGATAAGATATCTCAACCCTTGCATTATTTTCTAACTTCTTACCAATTACTCCATCACCAAATAATATCTCATACCTCTCATCCTCTACTTCATTAAGGAAAAATATTTCTGATTTTTCATCAACATCTAAAATATTATCGGAAATTAAATATGCACTACCTAATGAACTACCGGTAGGAAATACTTTTACCTTAATTGTATTAGTATCAATATTACGATTGTCTAAAATAAATCTTTGTGATTTTAATGCTGTATTAACAGTAAAATTACTAGTAATTTGTGTTCCTTCTCTTACAGCAACATTCTCATATGTTGCAATATTATTAATTACTTGTGCTTTTACGTCATCTAATACAATATACTGATAAATTGTATTATCATACTGTGTAATAAATCCTGTTCCTTTCTTGAGGATTAATTCAGTATCAGTTGTTGGGTTAGTATAATTTACTGTAAAAGAAACATACGCAGTAGGAGAAGTAATACTTTTGGGTCTATACCCTAATTGCTTCGCCAGTGCAACCACATTGTCTCTTAAAGTGGCAGAATCAATGAATAGTTCATTGACTACCATATTAGTGTTAAATGCCGTATAATACGTATTATAGGCAAGTGTATCAATTAGTGTTGATAATGCACTACCATCAAAATCATAATCAGTAAAATCTGATTGTGCTCTGAGGTATTCCTTCAGAGCAATTTTGATATCTTCAAAATCTAAATTGGCAACCTGAGTATAAGGCATTATCGTGTACGCTCTAAGAAGAATTCTACTGCTACTGGTGTATCGTCTCTACCTACAATAGTATAAGATAATTCAACTTCATATCCATTACTCATATCATCTGGGGTACAGTTAATAGTATTAACACGAATTCGTGGTTCGTAACGATTCAATACATCTGCAATCTCTGATCTGAGAATACCAGCACTACCATAATCTAATGGTTCAAATAATATATTCTGAATATCACAACCCAATTCAGGTTGAAATGGTCTTTCTCCCTTCCTAGTAAGAAGTAAGGCAGTAATCGATTGAACGATAGCTGCCTTATCTTTTACCGTTACTAAATCATCACTTACAGGATGTTTCTTAAAAGTAATACTCAGATCTTTAAATGTCTGAAAGGTCGGCATTTAAACACAGCAGTAGGCTGTTACTATTTATCACTTACCAACGAATCCATCTGCCCATTCCTGAGAATCATAGATCTCTTCATTTTTTGCTTTGTTACGATTACGTTTTGCTGACATATTCAAATACTTGTCACTATCAGTCTCGGTGATGAGTGTCATACCTTCGCTAACAAAGTCTTCACCTTTGTCAACTGATCCGTCTAACCTGTTAGGGTGTCCCATTTTGTTTCTCCTGTTGTGTTTGCCAAAAATAATCATCGGTGTCTCCAAGGCGTCCCCAGTCCGTTCCTGACTCTACTTGGTATTCTATGGTAGATACTTTAAAGTCAGGGAACTTGGGGTCTTCTGGAGTGATAGAGAGGTCATACAGACGCATCCTGTTATTAGGATACAATGCATACTGACCATTGTTCAATGCAATACAATTATGTGATTTGTGCTCTTGTGGCACTTCACTTACATTATTATCTATCACATCTGGATTTGCATGGTAGTTATCTAACGTAAACAAATATTGTCCTTTCATTAAACCATGATCTCTAGTGAAGACCTCACAGTCCATCGATGAGATAAATCCTTTGTTGATTGCCATGACTCCATAATCCATACAATTCCAGAATTGTAGATTCTCCAAACTCATGTCTATGACTGGGGTTTCAGCAGATCGTACAAATGCACTAATGGGTAGCTTGTCATACATTGCACCATATTCTGGTAAGTATGTCTCAAAATAAAAAGCACGTCCAGGTATACTTTTAGCAGCAACCCAGACGCCCTCAACAAACTCCCCATGTCCATCTTGATGATCTCGTAAATATTCTCTACGAACCCATACTTTTTCTGCAGGAAGATTGCAAATTAAATTCATCCCCTACCTTGTCCCCTATAACGCTTCTTTGCACCATTACGTGACGTAGCTGCATACTTCGTGTGCTTACCACGTCCTTGACGAGTACGCTTTGGTCTAGACTCAATTGTGTCTGCTCCTGATAGTCCAACTTTGCTCTTTGCCATAATTAACTCGCGGTTTGTGTTCCAATTACTATTGTAGGATACTGAAACGGTCCTGTCAAGGGTCTCGGAGTAGATCCAATTAACAATCGCGCTTCATCTCCACTGACTGCTGGTAACTGACCATTTATAAAAACAGTCTTGTTAATATTAGGTACGATAGTACGCTGTCCTGGTTGACACGGTAATGGTATTGCTGGATTAACTTTAATACCCTCCACAGGTGTACACTGATAAGGCACAGGAAGTCCTGCAATGATCTCTAAAGGCATTCTATTGACTTTTACCGTAGTCAACGTCGGAGCACCTCCTATGGGCGCTGCAGGATACAAACAATTACCATCAGTACTCGGCGTATCCAGTGTCTCCGGTCCTACTAAAAATGCCATTATAAACCCTTCGTATTATTTGATATATCTTTCTTCATACCCTCTACATTATTGTGAAGATAATTTAGTGTCTCTGACAAACTCTCATACTCACTCGCCCCAGGACGCTTGTATGCTATTGTCGGTCTCTCTAATGCTTTCACCCTCTCCTCCAATACCTCCAACTGTTTCTGTAGCTGCTCTAATAACTCTTCCATTGTCTGTATCACCTCTCTGAAATGCTTCTACTGCTCTCTCCTCAAATGCATCGCAAAATGCATCAAAGTTATTCATTATACTATCGTAATTCTCTAGATCGACTTTTTCAGGCATTTTTTTGCTGGGAAATTTTTTTGGGTTTTATGGTTTTGAAAAATTAATTTTCAAAAATATTTAGCGGTCGTCTATCCGATACTGAATACCTTGCGAACTTTGTGGGAGAAATTTTCATGGAGGATTTTTTTATTTTTCAAATATTATAGCATACAAAAAAGCCCCCTCTGGGAAACGTTTGTAGGTTAGGGGAGTCAGCGGTTTTTCGCTTGGCGCAACCGCTAAGGGGCATAGGGGGGCAATATACAGTCCCCCCCCTGTGTTATACTGTCAGTTGCTTGGCGATGGACTTGGCGACAAAGGGACGGCAGCGATATGGAATTGTGATCTGCTCTGCTGTCCCTCTCCTCCAGATCTCATGACTGCCGCCGTTACGGTGCTTAGTCCATCCGTTGACCTTGGCGAGTCGCTTGAGTTGCTTATCGTTCATGATGCCAAGGCGTAGCGATTAACCCATGCGCCTGCGCTCTGCTTCAGATTCAGAATGAGGCGCAGCATGTCACGGCGTCTCACCTTGTGGTTGCTGTAGTGGGGTGTCTGCCAAAAGATCATACATTGCCTGGTCATTGGGTAGAGTCTGATCTCTTCAGTGGCGCTGCTCTGTGGAGTGGCGATGATGATGACTGGGTTGGGCATGTGCTGTTGGTTTTGTTCTTTGATAGTCTACAGGTCAGGGGGTGCTATGCTGCCCCCCTGTAACACTAGTTCATAATTCTGCCAGCATCTCATCCATCTCGTCTGTGTCTACGTCATCGGATAACCAGGAGATGCCGTCGCCTGTGATGTACTCGCCGTACTCATCAATCCAACGCTTTGCCCATTTGCGATACCCTAGATTCTTGTTCTCTTTGGCGTGACGGTAGATCATCTCATCGTTGCCGATCCAGAGAGCGACGTTCCATGTTGCGTGGTTTGCCCATCCGTTCATGCTGTGTCCTGTGTGGTGTACTTCTGAATTGTAGTCGATCTAGGGGCGTTACCTATGCCAGCAGTGCCAGATCCTGCTCTGTCACACTGGAGATGTTCTCGTCTTCATAGACCCTCACCCATGGGATGGGTTGCCCTGAGGTGAGACGCCAGATCATCTGATCGCCCTCGCGTTCCTGCTGACGGATGGCAGCGATGCGATAAGCACCTGCGATCGTTGGCGTGTAGTCTGCCCCGTACTCATCAAAGGTAACGAAGGAGGTTGGTTGAACTGCGAACATGATTGGTTTGTTTCTTTGATTAGTCTACAGGGTGGCGGGGTCTTTAGGTGACCCCAAACCTTAAGAGATTAAGCAGGAATCGAACCGCCCATCATCATGCTGTATTGTGAAATCTCTTTAACCTCCATAAGAACGTAGTCAATACCAATTTGCTTCATTAATTCCAGTTCATAAGCATCAGCGGCAGATTGGCAATCGAATAATCTCAACGTATCAAACTGTTCGCCTTCGTAGTCAATGCCACCGATGACAGCGATGCATTTGGGGTTGTTCATGGTTTCGTTTCTCATGTGATTAGTCTACAGGGTCAGGGAGGCAGGGCAATGCCCTATGTGGCAGTGTCTCAGTCGTCCATCCCCATTGCTGCTTTCAATGTGTTGTATGCATTCAGATAATAGTCTGCATCTGTATTCTTGCCATCAATCCGGCACTGACTAGCAATGGTAAGCAAGGCAGTTCGGATCGTGCTCCACTTCGCTTCAGTGAGAGTCACAGTGCAAAGGTCAAGTGGGAGGACGTTGGTTCTGACGTTCATGGTTTCGTTTCTCATGCTGTTAGTCTACAGGGTCGGACGCCTAGTGGCGATCTGAGATGTTCCAGTTGCTGGACTGGTTGGGTTGGATCTTGCCTGCCCTGACTGCCTGCCTGTACTCATGCTCTGCCTGCATCTGACGTTGGATCTTCTCCATGACGGTCAGCATCTTAGGGGAAGGATCACCTGAGGTGAGGAAGAATCCTGTTCTGGTCATTGCTTTGTTTTCCATGCTGTTAGTATGGCAGAGATGGGAGCAGAAATCAAGCGGTAGTGGACGGTTTGTCCAACTGTCTACTCGCGGCTGACCTGAGTATCATTTAGTGGGGAGATTGCCTCCCCTAAGTGTTAATTAACGACTGTGAGTTCTACATTCTTTGCCATCCAAATCTGTTCGATGATATCATCAAGAGTGGCAATCTGTTCATCGAAAGTATTATCTTTCGTAATAGAACTACACCTGATAAGTTCACCTCTACGGTCTACAAGTGCCATTCTTAAGTTAGTGCCAGAAATGTTCATTAAGTGTTAGTTAGTGAGTGAATGAGTAGGTGTTACTTACATAACGTGCTCTAGAGCAACTTTACCATAAACTTCATAGAAACAATCCCATGCCCAAATATCATGCACGAAAGAATTGCAACCTTCTACCTGATCAACAATCCAATCATATGCCATATCTAAATCAGCATCCATTTCACCCACAAAATCATACAAACCTTCCATTACTGATTTGAAATTAGGGTCTTCCATTAGTGATAATGCTGTCTTGCCAGTCTCATTATCACGAATAATCATTTGACCTTCGATGTTGTATGCTTTGGAGAATTGTGGCATTTTGTTAGTTAAAGAATGAATGAGTAAGTGTTAAACAGTGAGTGAATCAGTCACCCAATTCGATAACAGTATGCCCGAGGTAATCTTCAACCCAGACAGTGGAATTAGACTCACTATACATCGAATAGGCAACATCGATTGCATGATCCTGAGAGGAGCAATTCTCAGTTTCGTTAAGTGCTGGACAGTGAACAGTGTAAAGCAAAATTGAACTCGTTTCTTTGACCCTTCTACAATACACGATTTTGAGGTCTGTGCCGTGACCTTGTGACACTTTGACCAACTGTCTACTCGCGGCTGACCTGAGTGTTACTTAGTGATGATCAGTTTGATTAACTTAGTGATGATCTTGATTGTAATACTATGCAATGCACTTTCACCCACCACAACGTGATGAGGCATGGAATAGTGAGACACTAGAAATCAACGCAGTGAGTTTGTGTTAGATAGTGATGAAGCGATTAGTGTTAGTTAACCGCTTCACTATGTGAAACTTAAGCAAACTCGCTGAATGTGAAACCGTTCACGAAATCATGGGTGACTTTGTTATCACGAATGAACCACTGAAAATCTTTCTGAAAGACACCATCAGTGAAAGCATTACAGAATTCATTGATGATAGCATTTAAACGAGACTTAGTAGTGTTTGATTGAAACCCACCATCAAATACCTTAACGAAATCATCACCAACCTCAGCAATCTTGTTGCCATGAAGAAACACATGTGACACACTATTAACAGTTGTAACCATAGTGTTTGCTTTAGTCCAGTTGGCGTTGCCTTTGATAGCAGCGTTCATTTGGGATTCGATCTTACGCATGAGAGTCGTTGGTTGTTTGACTTGAATGAATAATAGACTGGATTGAGGGCGTTGTATACCCCTCTTGTGACACTAGGTGGACTGTCCGTCACACTCAAGCATAATCGCCATAGCATGGTCTACTAGATCATCGTCTGCCTCAAAGGGGGCAATCTGAGAGTCTACAAAGTCCATGATCATTTCAAAGTCTGCCTCAGGATTGACAAGGCAGAAAGAACGGATGGAAGGGGTGAGATCGTCAAGTGTTTTGTTCATGAGTCTACAATACAGGGTTTTGAGTGCTGTGCCTATTTTGTGTGGCAGTTTGCCTAGTGTCACAGTCCAGCGATGTAGTCTGCCAGTTCCTCTTCATACTGTTCTTTGGTGTCAAAGGTGCGACCATGGATCACCCTAGGATAGGTGGCATCAAGACCAGCAGCAGCGACCATCTCACAGTCTGCCCGATCGTATCCCATCTCAACGAGGGTGTTGATGTATGGGTTGTTGCTTGGTGTTTCGTTGTTCATGTGTCTACAATACATGATTTTGAGGTCTGTGCCACGCTAAGGTGACAGTTCTAGAATTGGTTCCTCAAGGGGGGAGATTGGTTGTGGAAAAAAAGTTTTCCACAGGCAGCTGACCTGAGTATCATTTAGTGATGCCACAGTTAGTGTTAGTTAACCTCCAAACATGTCATCAAATAACTGTTGTGAATCACGTTGCAATTCTTCCCTGTGTTCTTCACACCAACGCTTGTGATTCTCCATGCGTTCGATTGCCTCATCACGACGTAATCCTTCGTGAACAAGAAACTTACCGTTTGGCAGTTGATGTAGTCTCATCATGAAAAAATCCCGAACATGTATATAATACACGAACGGGATTGAAAATCAAGTGATAGTGGACAGTTCAATAAGTGTCATCATACTCATTGACTTCTCGTTTAAACTTTGCTACCTTCTTTTTAGATGATCTTCGGACATTCTTTACTTCATATCCAAAGTCTTCAAATTCATCATTAAATTGTTGCTTTGGATTGTCAGATTGATTGAATCGTTTAGTCATTGTCTTGTTTGAATTGTTAACTCAATTGATGGCAAGATTATTTAGATTCAACAATCAAACCCTCTTTGATTTGATTGTGAAGAAACTTACCAACTGATCCTCCTGTCTTTAATTCAATCGAAATCAGTTCTTTACACAAACTATCTTCAAATACTTGTATATTATTACAGTTCAATGTATATTCTTTG
>Ga0213863_10000542_pt1 | contig 28743 bp, 22 predicted proteins | sample PICome_8_FD_160128 | JGI IMG/M metagenome (GOLD analysis project Ga0213863, IMG submission 160128) | Coastal seawater microbial communities near Pivers Island, North Carolina, United States - PICO497 | ecosystem: Environmental > Aquatic > Marine > Coastal | place: USA: North Carolina... | reverse complement strand
GTTACAAATAGGAATTATACCCAAGCACAAATGGAAAAAATGGGTATTGAAAAGCGCGAGAATTTTCAAACTGTTTTTATTGGGTATATAAGGTAAGAGGAAAGGTACTAGCCAGCACAACTTGATCATCGATTTCGATCAGAATGGAATAATTTCCTGGTTCTTCAAATTTTAATCTTTGGATATCATTGATTAAATTGATTCGATGGTGGGGCCCGGGAGATTCAAATTCTTTCTGAATGATTTGCCTCGGATTCTCTTCTGACATCGGAATACCGATAGAAATGGAAAGTTGATGCTTTCCCTTGGTAAGATCGGAAAAGGAAAGAAACCAGATCATCCGTGGATGTACTACTGGGAATTCTTTAGCCCTCAGGTTTGAAAAGATGCCCAGCAGGGTATGCTTCCCGGTGGCAGGGTCAACATAAACGGAGTCACAGGTGATCCAGGCGAGAACTTGAGGTTTAGTTGACATGAAAAATTACTGGGAAATACAGGTTCGTTTATAGAGGGGCGAATTAAGATAATCCACTGCGAAGGAGGAGGGCATCAGGCTGAGGTTCTCGACCCATGAAATTGCGGAAGAGTTGGTCAGGAGCTTCCGAATTCCCTTTACTTAAGATTTCCCTGCGGAAATCAGCTCCTGTATCCGGGTTCATAACTCCTTCTGATTGAAAGCGGGTGAAGGCATCTGCGTCTAATACTTCGGCCCATTTATAAGAATAATAAGCCGCCGCGTACCCAATAGGACTACTGAAAAGATGACTGAATCGTAAAGCGATAGTGCGAGGAGTTGACTTTCTTTTGGGCAAGTAAGCACTGAGCTCTTGCTGTAATGCTTCCTCGAGAGAACCATTCATATCCTTGGCCCATTCACGATGAAGGAAGAGGTCAAGTTTTGAGAATGCCATTTGGCGAATGGTGGCGTTCCCCTCAAAGAAATTACGGGCTCGGAGCATTTTTTCAAAAAGTTCTGCGGGAATGGTATCTCCCGTTTCATAATGTCGGGCAAAAAGATCCAGGCTCTTCCTTTCCCAACACCAATTCTCCATAATTTGAGAAGGAAGCTCCACAAAGTCCCAGGCAACATTGACCCCATTAAGACTCGGGTGCTTCACTTCTCCACATAAGTGGTGAAGCAGGTGTCCAAATTCATGGAAAACGGTCTGCACTTCATAATGGGTCAGCAGGGCCGGAGTATTGGGATTGGGAGCGGTAAGGTTTCCGCAAATTAGTCCAAGATGAGTTTCTCCTTCATTCTCTGCCGTTCGTAAATAATTCATCCAGGCTCCTCCGCGCTTGCTTGCTCGGGGGTGCCAGTCGGCGTAAAAGGATCCGAGTAGCTTATTCTTCTGGTCGTCAAACAGATCATAAAACCTGACCTCTGGATGCCAAACTGAAATCGCTTCTTGTTCATCTCCCTCAATTCGGTGGTCACCCTCCCCGGATTTCGTTGAACGCTCTACAATTTTTAGTCCAAAAATTCTGGTTACCAGCTCGAACATGCCGGAGAGAACCGACTGGATTGGAAAGTAAGGGCGCAAGTCTTCATCATCAAAATCATACCTTTCTTTTTTCAATTTTTCAGACCAGTATCCAACTTCCCAAGGTTGCATCCATTCCACTGGGCCTCCGGTCTTTTCTGCTTTGTAAGTTTCCAGCTCCTGGTTTTCTTTTTCGGAAAAAGGAAGTGCTTTATCCAGGATTTCATCAACGAATGCATTGGCTTTACCCCCTGTTTTTGCCATCCTGCGGGCCAGGGCAACATCCGCAAAGTTATCCTTGCCTAAAATCTCTGCCCGCTCTTGCCTCAACTTTAGAATCTCACGAATCAAGGGTTCATTCTGGAAGGGTTCATCGACACAAAGCCTATCGCTAGCTGTCCAAATTTCCCTTCTTAAATCTTCATTATCACCGTATTGTAAAACCGGGAGCATGGATGGCGCATGTAAGGTAAAAACCCAGCTGTTTGCCCCTTTTTCTTCTCCTAATTTTTCAATGGCTGCTGAGCGGGCAGCGGTTTTCGCGTTCTCGGGAAGACCGGCTAGCTCCTCTTCTTCAGTGGCGGTTATACTCCATGCATTGGTCGCATCCAGGACATGTTCAGAGAATGTCTGGGTGGCTTTTGCGAGTTCACTCGAAATCTCCTGTAAGCGATTTCTTTTCTCTTCAGGTAGATCGGCACCTGATTCTTCAAAGTCCTGGACAATTTCATCCAGCAATCGACGGTCAACAGGTTCCAGGTTTTCGCTTTCTGATTTTTGGGCAAAGGTCTTGACTGCATTCCATAACTCCGGATCCAAAGAGATCTTGGCTTGAAATGCACTGATGGCTGGAAGCATGTCATTATGGGCTTCCCGAAGTTCAGGAGAATTGCAGACACTGTCCAAATGTACCACCAAACCCCATGCTTCGTTCAGTTGAAGCGTGGACTGCTCCATCGCCTTAATGGTATTTTCAAAATGGATGGAATCCGAATCGAGCTTACGTAATTTCTCCAATTCTAACTCTGCCTGCTCCAGGGCAAGGGTGAGATCGTTTCGGATCCGGTCCGAAGTTAATTTAGACCAGTCGGGATAAGGTCCAGGATTCAAAAATGGATGTTGATTCATAGAATTAATTGAGGCAGAACTCGAGCAGGCGGACCGTATTTTGGCCTTCCTTCGATGTTTGTGGTTGAATGATAATTTGATGCGGACCTGGAGCCAGGTCATGAGCAAAGATTACACTCCTTGGATAATGGAGTCCTTTGCTGTAATTGGGATGATAAAGATCAACTTTCCCCCTCTTTTTGCCATCGATTACATACCTAATCGATCCAGCATCTGGACCTGCTAAAACAAAAGCACCTATTGCCGTCCCTGAGAATTCGAAATTCAAAGGAGCGGCGGGAAAAGATGCATGAAGCAGAGGGCGATTCATATAGCGGTTGCGTTTACCCCCTTTAATTTCCGTCCAGAGAGGTTCGGAATATGACCAGCCTTTGCTTAATTTGATTTGGGAAGGCGAAAAGAATCGCCCCCTGAAATAACTAAACTCATCCAGTGGTTCCGGGGGAAGGAAATGCTTTTGGGGTAGAACGGGAGCCGTTCCTGACCAAGCACGGGCAAGTAGTTTAATATGCATTTCCGCACAAAGTCTGTTGCCTGCAGGCTTCGGATGTGTTCCGCCAAACTTTTCCCAGCCAAAAGTACCCTCGCTTATTTGCGAGGCAAGCTCGCGGGCAAGGTGAATACGGGAGACTTTGTATTTTCGAAGGACCGCTTCGTGAGCACCCATGGAGCGGGGAATTTCTCCATTCGTAAGAATCTTAAGCATATTTGGATTCACAAAAAAAGTAACAATGATGTCTGACCTTGGGTGTTGAGTTCGTAGATTACGGATGATTCCCTCCATCCCGCGAATACAGGCTTTCCAACGATGACCGGCATCTTGATCGTCATTGACTGCAAATTCTAAAAAGAAAAGATCGATCGGTCCCTTTGAGAGAACATCGCGCTCTAAACGAAAAGCTCCAGTGGTTGAACAAGTCGAAGAAATTCCGGCGTTTATAAATTCAAATTCGGTTTCTAAAAATCGGCTCTTTAAAAATTCCATCACCATCGGGCGGTAACCATCCATTTCGGTTATGGAGCCCCCCATAAATGCAACCCGACCTTTTTGACTTTTTTCGAAGACGGTCATGGAATTGAGCAGATTTCCCCGTAAAGTAATATTCTGATGATCAAATCCTTGAACCAAGGCTACACAGCAGGCAAAAATCAAAGAGGGGATGATTATTCTCATGGGCTTATTCAGGAATTATTCCTCGCCTTTCTTAATTTTGGACAAATTGTGCCCGCGTCGCATTTGGAGCATTTCAATGAGCAATGCAAAACCCATGGGGGCGTAAATGAGAGATTTCTCAACCTCCTTACCCAGACCTTCAAGGAAAATAGTAATTCCGATAACGATCAAAAAAGAAAGAGCCAGAATCTTCAAGGCGACATGCTTTAAAATAAAATCACCAATGGGCTTGGCAAAAAATAAAATGACCGCGAAGGAAAGCAACACCGCCACAATAATTACCCATCGATTATCCGTAAGTCCGACTGCGGTGATCACCGAGTCCAGGGAGAAGACGATATCGAGAATTACAATCTGGGTGATTACCCCGAAAAAAGTATCTTTTGCCTGGGTCTTACTTTCATGGTGTTCAAGCTCTACCGTAGCGTGGATTTCTTTGACCGCTTTCCATATCAGAAAGAGTCCCCCGACTAACAGGGCCAAGTCGCGCCAGGAATACTGGAACCAAAGGGGGGCCGAAGAAAAGGCTGGCTCGGTCAATTGCACCAATTGCAAGCCTCCAATCACCATTAGAATTCGAGCCACCAGTGCGAGAATGAGTCCAAAATTGCGGGTGGAATTTTGTTTCTCTTTAGGGAGGCGGGATACGAGGATGGCAATAACCAGGACGTTATCCACGCCAAGAATAAGTTCCAACCCTAGCAGTAGGGCAAACAGTCCAATTAAATCACCGTCCATAATTACTCTCCCTATATAGAGTTGACCAAGGTTTGTTGCGAAGCAAAAATTGTTCAGGTTTGACGAATTCCAGAATTTATTCTGCATAAGAGGGCGATGCCTTGCTCCTACGATGTATTAATTCGGGGTCTTTCTTTGGACTTCATTCCGGTCCAAACTAGGGTTCCATTAAAATTTGGTACCGAAGTACTTGCTTCGGTTACCTGTTCCCGGGTCTGCATCGAAGTAGAAGGCAGGAACGGTTCCAAAGCAAAGGGGTGGGGGGAGACTCCACTAAGTGTGCAATGGGTTTGGCCCTCGGAATTGACCTATGTAGAACGCCATCAAGCTCTGATTGAATTCTCAACTTATTTATCCAAACGCTGGACCGATTTCGAAAGTTGGGGGCATTGCCTGGAAATAGGTCACCGCTTGATCATGAAGGATCTACCGATGGCCTTGAAAAGCTATAACCAATCGAACCGATCTGCCTCTGAGCCGTTGCCTTGGCTTGCTGCCCTGGTGTGCGCCTCCAGCTTCGACTTGGCTTTACACGATGCATATGGCGTGCTTCATTCGGTGCCCACCTATCAGACTTACCAGCCGGAATTTCTATCTACGGATCTTTCCGCTTTTTTAGATCCTGCTCCAAATACCAATTTTTCCTTCCGAAACCGATACCCTGCTGACTTCCTGGTGCTTAATCCAAGGAATGATATTCCAGTATGGCACTTGGTGGGTGGTTTAGATCCCCTCGATCCATCTGATCTGAATGGCAGCGAGCCCGAAGACGGATACCCGGTCCATCTTCGAGAATGGATTGAGAGAGACGGCTTGAATTGCCTGAAGATTAAGTTGCGTGGAAATGATGCGGATTGGGATTTTCAGAGAATTTTAAGCATTGGGCGGATCGCGGAGCAAATGAAGGTCGATCACCTGACTGTTGACTTTAATTGTACCGTTACTGATCCGGCTTATGTGAATCAAATCTTGGATCAGCTGAAAGGGAAACACTTGCCCACCCACCGCCGAATCCTCTATGTGGAACAGCCTTTTCCTTATGATTTAGAAGAGAACCGGATTGATGTTCGTTCCGTTTCAGTACGAAAGCCATTGTTTATGGATGAAAGTGCCCATGATTGGTTACACATCAGGTTAGGGCGTGAACTCGGTTGGACTGGCGTGGCTCTCAAAACTTGTAAGACCCAGACCGGGGCAATTCTTTCACTTTGCTGGGCCAAGGCCCATGGTATGGATATTATGGTGCAGGATTTAACCAATCCCATGCTTGCCCAAGTACCCCACGTACTGCTTGGAGCCCACGCCGGTACAATCATGGGGGTTGAAAGCAACGCGATGCAATTTTATCCGGAGGCATCTTCGAGGGAGGCACGCATTCACCCAGAGCTTTATCGCCGAAGGAATGGGGTCTTGAATATTTCTTCTCTCCATGGCCCCGGGTTTGGCTATCGAATGCCTGAAATCATGGGCTCATCATGATGGGATAATGCGCGAGTTCATAAGCATATTTCAATGTAATGCTGTCGGAATTAATCTTAAAAAATTGGCGATGGACGATGCATATACTTCGAGCTTTTCAATCGAGGATTTCTTGAATCCATTTTCGATGCGGTCCAGATAGGGTCAGCTTATTGATTTCTTTTCTCGACGCCCAACGGTATCCGCATTCCAGTTCTATTTCATTTTCAGTATAATTTGAAATTTCAATGATCTTCTCAAGATAGTCGACATTTCCAATCGTTCGTTTTTTGGTGAGCAGAATTTTTTCCGCCCCTTTTTTATTTTTCATACTGGAAGGCATACATTCAGGAAGCTCATAGATACCGGATAACCTTTTTTTGGAACGAGGGTTTGAAAAGAGAAGCAACCCCTTCTCGGACTCAATCCAATATCGGTGAATCGATTTCTTTTTCTTTTTCTTTTTTTCGAGCTTAGGAAATTGCTCCGCTGCTCCTGCTTGCCCACTGCTACAAAAACTTAAAACCGGACAAGTTAGGCAAATGGGAGACTGCCGAAAGCATTGGATCGCACCCAATTCCATCATGGCCTGATTAAAATCCCCGGGATGATCCTGATCCATTAAAGACTGGGCGGTAGTTTGTAATTTTTTTTGAGCGGTTGCCCCGTCCTTGAATTTTTCAGTTATGGAAAATATTCGGGTGAGTACCCGAACCAGATTCCCGTCGCATACAGCCTCCGCTTTCTGGAATGCAATGCTAGTCACGGCAGCAGCAATGTAGGGCCCAACCCCAGGCAATGCTTTCCATGCTTCCATGGATTCAGGCACCTTTTTCCAAGAGCTTACAATTTTGGCTAAATTATGAAGATTCCGGGCACGAGAATAGTAGCCCAAGCCCTCCCAAGATTTGAGAACCTCATCTTCAGATGCTTTGGCTAGAGAGAGAAAGTCCGGATAATTTCTTACCCAATTTTCAAAATAAGGGATTACGGTTACGACTCTGGTTTGCTGAAGCATAAATTCAGAAACGACGGTCTTGTAAAGGCTTGGACTTTTCCTCCAAGGCAAATCCCTCTTATGCATTCGATACCACGAAAGAATCGAGGAGCGGAAGTTATGGAGATCTTCCGGTTTTTTCAGATTATATTCTGATCGATGATTTTTCATGCTTGGCGGTTGCGTTTTCTTCATCTCTTTTTCATGGATAATTCCATGATGGCAAGTCTGGCACAAAATAAATATAATGATAGTACTAAGAAAAAGTCGATGTACAACCTGAAGCTGACCTCGGAACAGGTAGACAAGCTCGGTGAAGTTCTGCATGCCCTGGGGTGGTCCACGCGGGAAGTAAAATATGCCCGTCATGCATTTGATGGAGATGGAGTAAAAGTCGTCGCTTATGAAAGTGGTAAACTGGTGGTGCAAGGAAAAGGTACGGAAGATTTTGTTACCCATATTCTGGAACCCAAAGTAACCGGGGAATTCTTATTGGGGTACGAAGAGGTCAATAACCCTGAATGGTTTGAGCCCCATGCAGGCTTGGATGAAAGTGGAAAAGGGGATTTGTTTGGTCCGGTGGTTTCAGCTTGTGTAATTGCGGATGGGGATATGGTGAAATGCTGGATGGAAAAGGGCATTCGAGACAGTAAAACGATTACCGATGGGGCGATTATGAAGATGGCTAAACAGATCGCCATGACCCAGGGAGTAGTAATCAAAACCGCGTTTACGAGTATGGTGAAGTATAATGAACTTTATCTGAAATTTGGAGAGAATCTTAATAAGTTACTTGCTTGGTTGCACGGTAGAGCCCTCAATGATGCTCTTGACCTGCGAGAACCAAAATGGGGGTTGCTGGATCAATTCACCAAGCAACCACTCGTACAAAAATATGTCGAAGATAGAAGTTTCGAACTGCAGATGAGAACCAAGGCGGAATCCGATCCGGTGGTAGCCGCTGCCTCGATTATTGCACGAGCAACTTGGCTTCAACAAATGAAAAAACTTGAAGAGTTTGCGGGCCGTTCAATCCCCAAGGGATCCGGGACCCAGGCCAAGGAGGTCGCGGGCGAGTTATTTTCCAGATTCGGAGAGGCTAAAATGCATGAGTTTTGCAAGATGCATTTCAAAACCGCATATGAGGCGATGGGAAAGATACCGCCTGTAAAGAAGGCTTGGAATCCGAAATGGAAAAAAAAGTAATCACTTTCTGATGCCAAATCCCAGGTGGACCCATGATCGAAAATTGGCAAAAGGCCAGCAAGGAATCGTTGGGGTGGATGAGGCCGGTCGGGGTTGTTTGGCTGGACCGGTCGTAGCAGGTGCGGTTCTTCTGAGCACTTCTTTTTTTCGTGAGGCTAAACACAGGAAGATCACCGAGGAAATGAATGATTCTAAACAGTTTAACGAGGCCAAAAGGGAAGAGCTTTATGCCCGAGTGATCAAACTTGCAGATCAAAGTGCATTGATTGCTAGTACTGGAGAAGCCTCGGTCCAAGAGATAGAAAAGTACAACATCGTAGGGGCTACTTGTTTGGCGATGGAGCGAGCAATGAAAAAGCTTTCTCAGAAAAGTGATGGATTATGGAAACCCCTTGAGCAATCATCCCCTGAATGGTTGGAAGTTGGATGCAAAGCCAAGCAACCTTGGATTGTTTTAGTGGATGGGCGTCCGATGAAAAAATTACCAATCCTGCACCAGGGGCTGGTTAAAGGGGATAGTATTTCACTTTCGATCGCGATGGCATCGATGATGGCGAAGGTTACGCGCGATCGATTTATGCGAAAACTTCATCTGGAATTTCCAAATTATGGATTTGATTCAAACAAGGGCTATGGAGCACCGGTACACCTCAACGCTTTGCAGGAACTCGGTCCGACCCAGCATCATCGCCCCCGATTTATTCGTAACTTGTTAAAGGAACCCAAAGGGTCCCAGTCTGCGGATGAACAAAGTCAATTGAGTTTCTGGTGAAATCCTTTTATGATGTTTCTTTCTCATGATTTTACTTGGAGTAAATGTTGACCATATCGCTACCCTCAGGCAGGCACGCTATCGGGATGAATCGATTACTTTTGGCAACTTTGTCGAGCCAGATCCTGCCCGCGTCGCATGGTTGTCGGAAGAAGCGGGGGCTGATGGAATTACGATGCATGTTCGGGAAGATCGCAGGCATGTCCAAGTCGAAGATGTACAAAGATACCAGGAGAAGATGAAGACTCGGCTCAACCTTGAAGTTTCTCTTGCTTCAGAAATGGTGGAGCTAGCTTTATCACTAAGGCCAGAAAGTGTTTGCCTCGTTCCTGAGAATCGCAAGGAAGTAACCACCGAAGGAGGACTGGATATTGTATCTAACATGGAGCGTGCCCGAGAAGCGGTTAAGGCCTTTACGGATGCAGGTATTCCCACTAGTATGTTTATTGATCCCAATCCCAAGCAATTGGAAGCATCCGCTCAAATCGGTTCTCCTTGGGTAGAGTTGCACACCGGTAGCTTTGCTCGGGCTTGGTACCATGAATCCGAGCGTGAAAAAGAATTAATGATTTTGCAAAAAGGAATGGAATTAGGAGTATCCTTGGGTCTCCGGGTAAATGCTGGACATGGAATCAATTACGATAATGTGGAAGGGGCCAAGCAACTTGATAAGGTCTATGAATTCAATATTGGTCATAGTATTGTTTCGCGTTCGATTACCCATGGCTTTAAGGAGGCGGTGGCCACAATGCGTCACCGTTTGAATCATTGATGGAGCCCCCCGTCATTCCTCACGGGTCTAATGTCTTGGGGGTAGGTATTGACCAAATTGAAGTTTCTAGAATTCATGATTCTCTGGCACAACATGGGGATCATTTTATTACCAAGGTTTTTTCTTCTGAGGAGCAGGCGTATTGCCAGGATAAAGCGGACTCCGCTCCTTTCTTCGCGGCCCGTTTTGCTGCCAAAGAAGCAACCGCGAAAGCTTTAGGTACCGGACTAGGTGCTGAATTTGGCTGGCTGGATGCTGAAGTCAGACATGGAAAAGCGGGCGAACCGATTCTTCATTTTTCGGATCGTGGATTAAAGCTCCTCAAGTCTAAAGGGGCAAACCATGCTCTGATTAGCCTGACCCACCTGGAATCTGTAGCCAGTGCCATTGTAATTTTGATTTGCAAATGATTTCATTACCCACGGACCCTGTTCTTACTTGTGAACAAAGCCTTGATTTCGAACAGGAATTTTTTGAATCCGATACGGAACGAGAGTGGCAGATGATGACCCGGGCAGGTGAAGGGATCGGGGATGCTCTGCTTCGGGATATGCGCGAACTTAGAACCATTCCCCACCGTCCAAGGATTCTGGCTCTGGTTGGCAAAGGACATAATGGTGGAGATGCTCTGATTGCGACCAAAAGATTCCTCAGGACGATTCCTACTGCCAGGGCGGTACTCCTTCCCTTGGAGCCGTGGCAAGATTGTCGTCCATTGACTCAGCGGGCGTGGGAAGAACTCAATGAGCTGGCTGGAAAACGGCTTCAAGTAATCGATCCTTCCCCAGATTCATTGGCTGAATTGGAAAAGATAACTGAAGAAGGTTCTTTTCATGCAATGGTTGACGGATGGCTTGGTATCCAGGCAAAACTTCCACTTCGTGATCCAATTCCGAGTTTAATTCGCTGGATCAACCAATCTGATAAGGTTGCGGTTCGGGCTTCCGTAGATCTTCCAACTGGTGTAACCGGACAAGGCACGGAAAACCCATTACGGGTTGATTTCACCTATTGCACAGGGATTGTGAAAGAACCTGTGCTGGATCCTGTAAATGCAGAATTTGTCGGAAGAATTCGATATCTTGACCTGGGTTTCTTTCAAGCAATGAAAAAGCCTGAAATCAATCAAAGAGTTTTAAGACCTTCTGCTTTACAGACTCTGCGTCGATTACGTTCCGTGCAGGGTGATAAGCGTAGCCATGGGCACCTTTTTTTACTGGCTGGTTCCAGAGAACTAGGCGGGGCTGCATTGATGGCGGCGGAAGCATCACTCAAGGCAGGCGTAGGTCTGCTCACTGTGGGGATTCCAGAATCATTACATGCTTCCTTTGTGGCCCAATTACCGGAAGCAATGTGGATCCCGCTACCAGAAACTCCAAACGGTTGTCTTGCCTTGGAAGGTCTTGGGAAAATCCGTCAGTTTACAAATCGAGCATCTGCTTTTGCAGCCGGTCCAGGACTGGGTGTGGAAAAGGAAACCTTCGCCTTAGTCCGAGAACTATGCAACTTTTTTAAAGGTCCAATTTTGTTAGATGCCGATGCCATACAAGCTGAGATTCTTGAAAAGATTATCGACTTAAAACGGGTGGTAATCACTCCTCACGCGGGAGAGCTGAAGCGGATTGTTGACCAAGTTTCCCGGGATGAATGGATAAGCCAGCAGGATTGCACCTTGGTGCTCAAGGGGTCACACACTCAAATTTGGTCATCCCAAAATTGTATTTTCAGTCTGGGGGGAAGTTCTGCATTAGCCCGTGGTGGAAGTGGAGACATTTTAACTGGAATTCTCGGTGCCTTATTAGCCAAGAATTCCCATTCAATCCCAGATTCCTGCTGTCTTGGAGTACAATGGCATGGCCGGGCTGCTGAAGTATTAGCCCGTCAACATGGACAGGAATCCATTCGGACGACTGAAATCTTGAGCTATTTATCTTTTGCCTTACGGAATGACTTCTGAGATCAAACCCCCTTTGACCTTACTGGTCTTGGCGGCTGGAATGGGTTCCCGTTATGGTGGCCTTAAACAGCTTGAAAAAATTGGTCCCGGTGGTGAGACCTTGATGGACTACTCCATCCATGATGCCAGGCGGGCAGGGTTTACAAGAGTTATTTTTTTGATTCGTGAGGAGATGAGAGAGCAATTCGAAAGCCAGGTAGGGGAGAAATACCGAAATATTCTGGATGTGGAATATGCCTATCAAAATATCCACGATTTGCCTCCTGGATTTAATTGCCCGCAAGAAAGACTTCGTCCATGGGGTACCGGACATGCAGTCTGGTCGGCACGAGAAAGCTTAGCGGGTAATGACTTTGCGGTGATCAATGCTGATGATTTTTATGGATTTGAAACCTTTCAGGTACTTGCTCAATCTTTTGGCATGGATCAAGCAGAAGAACCGGAGAAACCGGTTCTTTCCATGGTTGGTTTTCGCCTGTCGGAAACTTTATCAGATCACGGGCTTGTATCCCGTGGGATTTGTCAGGGAACAGCGGGATATCTTGAGACGGTGGAAGAGTGGACTAAAATTGGCGGAACACCCATCACCGGGTTGAATTCCAGTGGCACCGAGCTTTCCTTGAGCGGTTCAGAAATTGTTTCGATGAACATTTGGGGATTCCCCGGATCCATCTTTTCTCTATTGGAGACTGAATTTATCAAGTTTCTGGAGTCGTTAAACCAGGAAGACTTGCTTTCTGAGTTTTATTTACCGAGTGCCGTTGATGCCAGTATCAAATCTGGAAGTGTAAAAGTTAAGGTTTATCCTGCATCCTGTGCTTGGATGGGCGTGACTTTCAAAGAAGACAAAGCCAAGGTGATGAGTTCCATTCTTAAGCTCGTTGAAAACGGAATTTACCGTAATCCATTATTCGAAGACTAGAACTTGGGAGTGAGCTCGAATTTTTCCCCGGGTTTTACTTCGAATTTACCACTGGTGTCTGGGTCCTCATCATTTCTGTAAACTTGAATGGTAAGGGATGCATTCTTTCGGGATGGTGACCATGCCCACTTCCCGATTTCAATAAAATTCATGGGCACACCTTCGTCCCAACTTAGCCCGGGTCCTTCTCCTCGAAGATAAGGCTTATTTCCAATACCAATCATTACATTTGCAATCACGGAGGTAAGGTCGCTCTTTTTCGATTTTTCCTCGTTTTCAATTTTGGGAGTAGGTTTTTCAGAAATCTTTTCCCCAGCGAGTAGGGCATCCACCTTCCGAATGGTCTCTTGTGGATCTGGCAAATCAAGATCCAATTCGGTCTCGATATCTGTTGATACTTGGTCAGGGAGTTCATCGCCACTTGTAATCTCTTCTTCTTCCAAGTCTCCCTGATCAGGGAGCAGAGCCTCATCGGTCGCATCCTCTTGATCTAAAGGATCTTCCTCTTGGCTTACTGGGGTAAAAGATTCTTCCAAATCTTCCGGATCAGGGAGTACATCTTCATCGATCGCATCCTCTTCACCTGGGGGATCTTCCTCTTGGGTTTCCGGGGTAAAGGATTCTTCCAAATCTTCCGGATCAGAGAGCACAGCTTCATCCTCTTTCTCTTCTATAAATTCTTCTTCCATGACTACAGAAACGGGGGAAGCTTTGAGTTGGTCTTCGTGTTTCTCTGGATTTTCTAAATTTGGAGAAGTAGCAGGGGATGAAGAGAGGGCTGAACTTTTGAGTGCAGCTTTAATTTCATTGATTGAATCCTGAAGTTTTTCAAATTTACTGCTGAAGGCATCGAGTTTTTCCTGGGTTAAAGCCAAGTTTTTTTGGACCTCTTCAACTTGAGGATCTGGTTCGGGAAGAATCGGAGAATGAACCAAGCCCTCCAGAGCAGATAATTTTTTGGTTAAATTGCTCTCCATTCCTTGGAAGGACTGGAGTAGAGAAGAAACAAGCTCTTGTTCTGCTTGATCTCCCTCCTTCGAGTTTTTCAAAATCTGATCCACAACCGAGGGAACCTTATCAATTTTGACCGCAAGCGAATCCAGTCCCTCTTTCACTTCTTTCATATCGAAAAAAATCTTTCGATGCAGTTCTTCTTCCTGCGGTTTTTTTCCGTAAAAGCTTAGAAAGAGAGCTTTTTCGACAAAAAGTGGAAAGAAGATGAGAATACTTGCAACCGCGGATGCGAAGATGCAGCCAATAAGTTGCCAAGTCCCCAAGATTCCTTCTTGAAGATATTGTAGGTAAGCAAAAAGTAGGGTTATGCCTAGGATGAAAAAGGCGGAAAGATAAAAGGGCCATTTTGCAAGGGCTCCCTCAGATTCATTTTGATCTTCAAAGTCGAGTGCCATTTTTTAGGTAATTTTCAAGAGATAAAATTTAGCGTCTGGCTTTATCTGGAAAACCGGCCTTACGATAGACCTTGGCAAGCATTTTATAGGCTCGCTTTTGAGCGCCCTCTGCTCCCTTTGCTAAAATTTCATTCAAATAATCCTTGTTCTTCACGAGTTCGTTGTACTTTTTTCTAACCGGATTTAAAGTCTCAATTATCATATCTGCAAGCTCTGACTTAAGAATCCCGTATCCCTTGCCCTCGAAGTGAGCTTCAAGACTTTCCAAGCTTTGCCCGCTAAGCGCCGAGTGGATTCCTAAAAGGTTGGACACTCCAGGCTTTTCTTTGACCGCCTTGATTTCAGCCCCGGAATCTGTCACCGCAGATGCAATCTTCTTCTTGATCCTATCCGGTTCGTCTAAGACAAAAAGAGTCGCTTTATCGTTCGGGTCTGACTTGGACATCTTTCGGTCCGGGTCGGTTAGCGACATTATCCTAGCTCCGACCTTGGGCACAAAAGCTTCAGGAACCTTGAAGGTTTCGGAGTATTGGCCGTTGAATCTTTGGGCCAGATCCCGGCACAATTCCAGATGTTGTCTCTGGTCTTCTCCTACGGGAACAAGGTCGGCGTTGTAGAGTAAAATATCGGCTGCCATTAAGACAGGGTAGCAAAGTAATCCGGCATTAATCGACGATTGGGCTCTTGCCCCTTGATGGGAAAAGGTGATGGAATCGGTATCTGCCTCGGAAGGGGTGGCAACTTTGAATCCCAATTTTGCAGCTTTATCTTTGAACTGGGTCATCCGCTGAAGCTCACCAATGGGGGTCAGGCAGGTGAGGATCCATGCTAATTCTGTGTGTCCTGTTACATGGGATTGTACAAACTGGTTGCATTTTTCTGGATCAAGCCCACATGCAATGTATTGAGCCACACAATCATATACATTTTTCCTTAAAACCGAGGGGGTGTATGAGTTGGTTATGGCATGCAGATCGACGATTCCAAAAAAACAATCATGATCCTCGAGCATGGTAGACCAATTTCGAACGGCTCCTAGGTAGTTCCCCAAAGTCAGCATTCCAGTTGGCTGGGCACAGGTAAGAACTACTGATTTAGGTTTGCTCACTGGTTGATTTTCCGCCATATTTAATACTTTATCATTTATCCGAGCTTTTCCTTACCCCAAAGAATAACATTTCACGATAGTAAAATTCTCCTTCACCTTTCAAAGCATGAACCCCGATTCAAATTCAACCGTTGAGGAAGATCTTAAAGATTTACTCAAACGATGCCCCCCCGGTACCTACGAGGCAGCTCTTACCTTTCGAAATTCGCAAGATATCGATCAAGTCGAACCCATTGTCATGGGTATTATCGATCGTCACTTGGAACCTGACCAACGCGAAATTCTAAACAACAGTGATGAAAGTCTTCGGATGTATGAGGACTTGGGCATGGATTCTCTCACCATGCTTGAGATTGTCATGCTGGTTGAGCAAACTCTACAAGTTAGTATTGATAACGAAGAACTCAAAGATTTAAGAACCATTGGTGATGTAAAAGCTTACCTGCAAGCCAAGGCAAAAGGGGAGGAACCACCGGTACGTGCAAAAACGTACAGAATTGAAGAGATTGCATCCTTAATGCCTCACCGCGAGCCATTTTTATTCCTCGAATCTGTTCAAATTAATGGGGATGAAACCACTGGTAGTTATCGGATTTCAGGGAACGAATATTTTCTAGAAGGCCATTTTAAAGAAAATCCAGTGTTTCCTGCCTCTATCATGATTGAGGCACTTGGGCAATTATGTGTGTTCTTCCTGCTCAAAGGGGAAAACCCTTCCATTAAAGAAAAAGTAAATCCTAACACTATATTTTTTACTTCCTGTGACGGGGTAAAATGCAGGCGCATCTGTAAGCCTGGGGATTTGCTCAAAATGAAAGTAAAGGTCTCCCGCATCCGTCACCCACTTGCTTGCTTTCAAGGTGAAATTACGGTGGAAGGTGAAAAGACTGCGTCTGCCGAAGAGGTGAAACTGGCCTTTGACTATTTTCCTGTAATTGACGGGCAAAAAGAATCTTCCGCTTTACAAAAAAGCAGCAATACTAGTAACGGGAACGGGGCACGAAGCTCAGTACCGTTAGAAAATGGTTCGGCGAAAAAAACCGACTCGGTCAGTCCTCGGTTCGTAAAATACGAACCGAGTGATTAAGTTCGGTCTGAACCTAAAATTTGGTTTTGGAAAAGGTTGCTTTTCTGTATGCGACCTTTCCAAGGTCAACGGAGACATTCGTACGAAGAGAGCTCAGGGCACTATGGGATTCAGGTCTCCAACCCCAAGCTTTTTCCCTTTGGGGTGGTGCAAGCTTATGGAACGGAATAGAGGTTAAATTATTTCCCAAGCATAAATTATTTACCCTCTTTTTTTGGCTCCCTTACTGGGCCTTTACCCGGCCCAAAGAATTTGGGCAGACTTTAAAATTTTTGTGGGATAAAGCATGCCCCAACCTGCAAAATTTCAACGAGACTTTTCTTGGGCTTGGGTTCGCTTTGGTAGAAGCTAATAATTTCCAAAAAAAGAATTATTCCCTGGTTCACGGAGTATGGGCAACTATGCCTGCCACTGCTGCATTTGCCATCCATAAACTGGTTGGTATTCCATTCTCGATGGGAGCCCATGCCTATGACTTATTCAGGAAAGGAGGCGACTGGTTACTGCCGATGAAATTGGAAAGTACATCCTTTGTCCGTACTTCCTCGAAATCTTCTGCCTCCCGTCTTACTCAATGGGGAGTCCCTGAAAATAAGATCAAATTGATTCGAAGAGGACTCGAGACATTTTCGACCAGAAATTCATTCGAACTTCATTACCCACGGAAATTAAAATTGATCGCCATTGGCCGGTTGGTTCCCAAAAAAGGATATTTCCACATGCTCCGAATCGCTTTGGAATTATCCCGGGATCAAGTGCCGTACGAGCTTGAAATTATTGGGGATGGAGCATTAGAAAAAAGAATCCAAGCAGAAATTTTAAGATTCGGATTACAAGAAAATGTTTTCTTGTTAGGAGCCAAAAAAGAAGAAGAAGTTCGCAAATTTTTATTGCTCGCGGATGCCTTTCTTTTTACTGGAATTATTGATGCTCAGGGAGACCGTGATGGAATTCCAAATGTCATTCCAGAAGCGATGGATGCGGGTTGCTTGGTTATCTCATCGAAGAATGCGGGCGCATCGGAAGCATTTATAGACGGTGTCTCTGGTTTTTCAATGGATCCGGACACTCCCATGGAATGGGTAGGTCTACTCAAGGATTTTCTTGATAACCCAGCAGAATTTGAGAAGATCCGAAAGAATGCAAGCAAGCATGTGCGGGAAAACTTCAATATTAAAAGAACTGCATCTTCACTCAACCGATCCATTCACAAAGCGATCGAGAATGTTACTTCTTGATGAAAAAACCTTTAGTTAGCATTTTAATATCAACTTATGGTCAGCTGGAATATACCAAGCGCTGCCTAAATTCCATTAAACAGACGGTTTCTGAAAAGATTGATTTTGAAACCTTAATCGTGGACGACTGCAGCGAGGACGAAACCCAAACATTTCTAAAGAGCCTCGATTCAGGAATTCAAACTTTTTTTAATCAAAAAAGAGAGGGTTATGCAAAGAATAACAACTTTTTGGCAGCCCAAGCCAAGGGCGAATTCCTCTGCTTTTTAAACAATGATGTCTTTGTGGAAGGAAATTGGTTGGAACCTATGATTAAGGCATTTCACAAATTTCAGGAAGTTGGCGTTGTTGGTAATGTCCAAAGGCTAGCGGATAGCTTAAAATACGATCATATGGGGGTGGTTTTTTCTCCTGAGGGAAATCCCAGACATTTTGGTCAGGGCTTTGCTTACAGGCCATTTAAGGGAGAAATTCGAAAGTGGAGCGCGGTGACTGCAGCCTGCTGTTTGGTCCGGCGTGATTATTTTCAAAAAATTGGAGGTTTTGATGAAATCTTTGTCAATGGTTGTGAGGATGTAGATTTATGCCTTCGAATCAACGAGGATGGAAAATCCTGCCTCGTGGTCCATGATAGTGTGGTGGAGCATGTCAAGAGTGCCAGTGAAGGAAGAAAACAATTCAATCATGAAAATTTCGAGGTACTCAACCAAAGATGGGGTGATTTGATTCGACAGAATCAAGCGGTCTCTGACCAATATTTACATGCATGGACCTATTTATACAGGGGGTTTTTCAGACCTTGGTCGGTAAACCTCTCGAAGTTTATCCATTCAGTATTTATTTTATCACGGCTGAAAAAGCTGAGGGCTTTTTAGATCTTGGAGCATGCATAGTGCATGGCTTCCTCAATCCGATCCAAGTCCTCATCCGTATGGCTCGCAGAAATTGCGGTTCGGATTAAGTCTTTGCCGGGAGGAACTCCCGGGGCGATTGAAATAATCGTATAAATCCCTTTTTCCTGTAATGCTTTCCAGAAATAATAAACTTTTTCCTTTTCCCCTAAAACGATTGGAATGGCTGGGGTCTCACTTTCCCAAATATCTAGCTTCAAGTCGGATAAAATTTTTCGATAGCGCTCCAAATTTTTTACAAGCCGTTTCTGGTGTTCGGGTTCATCCTGCATGATTCGGAGGGCGGCTTGGGCGGAAGCACAGGCACTTGGAGAGATGGCAGCGGAAAAAATGGCCTGCTTGGAATGACTGCGCATATAATCGATGGCATCCTGAGTGGCTGCCACAAACCCTCCTGATCCCGCTAGGGATTTTGAGAAGCTTGCACAGATTACATCCACTTCATTGGTTAAATTAAAGTGATCTGCGGTGCCACGACCTTGTTCACCAAGAACACCAAAGCCATGAGCATCATCCAGAACCACAAAAGCATTATATTCTTCGGCAAGCTTGATGAATTCTGGAAGTTTAGCAATGTGTCCTTCCATAGAATAAACCCCCTCGAAAATGAAAATTTTAGGAGTTTTTTCATCTTCATATTCCAATAATTCCTTCAAGTGCCCGGGATGGTTGTGCGAAAACCTCTCGCATCGGGCTCCACTTAATTTAATACCACTCCATAGGGAAGAATGCAGGTTTTTATCAGCAAATAAAATATCTTTTCGATCTGCAAAGCCGGTCACCGAAGAGGCACAAGCTAGGTATCCGGCGGAAAATACATGACATGCTTCTTTACCGACAAAAGCAGCAAGTTCCTCTTCCAGTTCCCGGTGAAAGGAGCGACCGCCATTGGCAAGACGGGCACCCGTTGTGCTGCTTCCCCATTTCTTGATCGCTTCCGAACCTGCTTCCTTGATCTTGGGGTGTTGAGCCAAGCCCAGATAATCATTGCTTGAAAGCATGATAAATTCTTTTCCGTCTTTCCATACCCTTGTACCTTCTTGTTTGTCAAAAATATGGTAATAGGTGTCATACTTGAGGCGCAACCGGGTTGCGTCATCCGAATGAATTCTTTGGATAACTGGGGATTTCGCTTTATTGAATAAGGGAAAAGCCATTCCACTTATACTATCGAACGAACCCAGTTCGTGGAAGAAAAAAGCCTCTGCTGTAAAGAAGAGAGGCTTGAAGAAAGAATAAACTATAAAATACCTTACTCGGTTCTTTTAATAATGTGAAAACCAAAATCAGTTTCTACCACCTCTGAGATTGCACCTACATCCAAAGCAAAGGCGGCTTCCGAAAAAGGTTTGGCCATGACTTCAAATTTAAATTTACCAAGATCACCACCCTTGGGACCGGAAGGCCCATCCGAGTGTTTCTTTGCCATCTCCGCAAAGTCCTTACCTTCTGAGGTGACTGATTTATGAATTCGTTGTGCTTCGGAATTGGCAGCATCCTTGGATCTTTTGATATCAGCATCTGCTCGGCTTGCACCCTGGTAAGAAATCAAAATGTGGGAGGCTTTAATTTCCTCTGGCATTTCTTCGGATTCCTTTTCCTTAGCCTTGACGAAATCGATCCGATTCAAGCGGATTTTTTCGTAGACTTCATTCGAAATTACATAATACCAGTCCGCTAAGTTTTCATTCAGTTCCTTGACCCGATTCTGGGCCTTGGCCACCTTTTCGTTGAATTCTCTTTGTTTTTGGCCATTGGATGCTTGAATGCGTGCAATTTCCGCTTCCCTGTCCGCTTTCATTTGGGCTACTTCATCCGTGGCAGAAGAAGCATTGGAATCCGAATTGGGTGCTTGGGGAGAGGAAGTAGAATCTTGGACTGCCGCTGGCAAGTTTGCGGGCGGGCTGGATGGAGGAGGAGAGGGGGGGTTGAAATTAGGCGGTGGACCTGGTGGTGCAATCGGGGGGGCGGATTTAGTTCCTTTTTCTCCCTCCGGTCCTTTTGCTCCTTCTTTTCCTTGGGATGGTTCAGCAGGCTTTTTGCCCTCTGTTTTCGGTTTTTCAAAAGGGGCGGGGACAGGGTCCAATTGAGGCTGGTCTAAAAGGTTTGGATTAACCCGGGCATAGGCATAAATGTATCGGCTATCTCCGGTTGCGTTCTCATCGTCCTCCGAGCCACGGTAGGCCTCTCCAAAACGCAAGACATACTCGACTCCATCTTTCATGCCGACCACGACCTCACCCTTTTTAGACACCACTTGAAGTTTGGGCTTTCCATCTTGGTAAGCTAAAGGTTTTCCATCCTTGCCCACCATTTCTACGGTTAGAAACCCCTTGTCGAATAATGACTTGGCCGAATTTTTCAGCTCCTGTACATTATTAGCTGCGACAAATTCGTTCCCGTTTCGTAAGCTGGAAGCTAATACCGCAGGCTTTTTCTCAACATCAATAATTTCAAGATCATCGAAGGCATCTTTCATGCCATCAAGTTTCTCTTTGTCGAGCTCTTCATCTTCTTTAAGTAGGCTACCGATTAACTTCCATTCCGAATCGGCATAATCCAGAATTTGCTTGGCAGATGGTACCATTTTGCCGTCTTTGACCTCATAATTATCAAAAGTAACGCTTTTGATATTCCATTTATCGAGATCGAGGAAATCTTTTTCAACCCAGTCTACAAACTTCGTGCTGACATCATTAACATTTAACATTTCAACCCGATAGACCTCATTCTCTTCCGGTTTACGAACGAAATGAGTATTGTTGAGACCCTCCACCTCATTTCCAATAATAAGTTGGGCAAGGTTGGATCCAGAATTATTTTTTAAGGCAATCATACGGCCCACACCCTGATCTCCGGGTTGAGACCGACTCGGGTCAAGCACTCCAAATTTCGAGTGTTCGCCCGCTCCTTCACCGGCTTGATCCAGAATCCGAACGTCAAAGAGAATCGTGGAAACATCTTTTACTTGGTTATCCGCATTGGCTGGGTAATCCGGTTTGTTTGGTCTACGGATAAACCACCCTTGATCGGTTTGGGCTACCTCAATGGATTTAGCCTCCAGTTCTTCTTCGTCCATTTCCACGATTTCAATACCGGTTGCTTCGCGGGGGTCAAAGCTTTCGAACAAGGGTTGACCCATACGGTTTACTTTACTTGAAGGATCGCGTTTTACCGGGGCGGTGAAGATTGCCAAAGCAATGCAAGCGGCGGCTGCGAGGAGAAAAACAATAGTGGTTTTGTTTTCTTTCATTTGTCTTATTTGGTAGGTGTAAGGATTATAAATTGGATATTATTCAGGAGCGAACTCGGGAGGCCGTGGCACCTTGGATTTCAGCGGCACTCTTTTTGAAGTATACGACCAGAGCAATAATCAGGAGTGGTATGGGGGGGAGAAAGACGGATAAATTCTGAATTTTCTCCTGCTTGTTTTTGATTTCTAGATCTCTTTGCCTCTCCGCTTCTTTTACCTTGGTATTGGTTTCCTGCCGGAGCTCCCGCTCCCTCTTTGCCAGGTTCTTCTGTAACTTAGCTGCCTCGGTTTGGAGAACCTGCATGAATTGGCCCTGAGTCATCGATGACTGGCTGTTTTGTACTTCGGCCAATGCCTCGTTCAACTTTCTATTTTCGTCTTGCAAGATTTGTTGAATGGAAGACTCTGCATCGCGAATCGTGGTGGATGCGACGGCCCGGGCAGCCTCGATGCTCTTTTCAAATTCTTCCAAAGTACGATGCAACCTACGACGATTCCTGATTTCCAGTAGGCTGATTTCTCCGCTCAGGCTATCGATGAGGTTCAGGCTAAGGGTAACATTGTCCACATCGAGTGGAAAGTCGGAGTCTGGGCCCCGGCTTCGAATATTGAAGAAGGGATCAGCGAGAACATCGGAGTCTGCGACTAGAATAACCTTCATTTGATTGGTCTGGTTGCCATCCTGAACCTCACCGGAAATGGAAGCACCGATCACTTCTGAAAGATTATTCCCAGGGTATAAGGTACGGTCTGGGTTGAATCGTCGAGGGGCTCCAAAAACTCCACCCGTCCAGAAATTATCCACGGAGGTAGTCCCGGCAAGGGGCCCCCCTCGGGAAGAAAGAAGAGGTTTGAAAGTCAGGTTGGATTTACCGGTTGGGTAGATGGAACCTGGGCAGGTAAACAAACAGTATTGAAGGGCCGAGGTTTCCGCTCCATCTCCGAACGAATTGCCCATACCACCAACATATACAAATTCATCCGGAAAATTTTCAGACCTTGGAATTTTAGGGAATGGATTGTAAGGATCCCGCACCACCCGTTTTTCTAAGCCCCCGAGGCGGGTCTCCACTGGCGAGAGAAGTTTTTGCTCCACGAAATTCCTGATGGGATGACTGGAGTCCAAACTACTCACTGTGTCTCGTAAAGGGGTTAGCTTGAGACTGTCCCAGTCAGACTGAACCAAGGAGGAGTTGGCATTGATCCTAGCTTCATACTCCGATGTCTTATTGATGAGTTCATTTAGCTTCGTAAAAAAGGTACCGATTTCTGGAAACCTGCCCCGGGCCGGTGCCAAGCTTCGGCTTGCGTTTGCCTGTAGGGCCACGAGTTCTTTCTTGATGGTAGCCAGTCGATCATTGGGATTTACATTGAAGTGAACCCCGAGCAAGTCCCATAGTTTATTGAGGTCACCCTTTTCGGGGGCGGGAGGAGGAGGTTGCCCCGGGCCACCCCCTTGCTGGTTGTTTCTTCTTGGCTCGTAAGTTCCAGTTAGTCCCCCTTGAATGAGAGGAAGTGGATCTTCAAAGATTGCAGTGGGAATGCCGGCTTTGATTGCTCCGAGTAGATCATCCAACTTTTCATTATCCAAGTTGTTCGGCTGCACTACCAGCAGGGCATCATAATCTCCTTTTTTGATTTCTCCACCGGTTACTTCCTGAATATCATATTGTTTGCGGAGCTCAGTAATCACTTCCCACGAGGGAGAACCACCGCCTAAATTAAAGCCCATAATTCCCATGCCTCCGGAACCTAGCATCGGGGCATCGGTGGCAAAGACCCCCAGCGTCTTTTTTGCCTTAGGTCCACTCACCGAGGATAAGGTCCTCATGATTTCATACTCCACCGGGAGACCCTTGTAGAGGAAGGGAATGGTTTGTTGCCCGCTATTCCCTTTAAATACTAGGCCAAGGTATAAATCTTTTTGCCAAGGCATAAACCGTCCTTCCTGTTGAACAAAAAGTGGTGGGGTAACCCCGTTTTGGTTTTCCACGCCATATTTTTCTGCCGTGGCTGAAGCATTATCCTCAGGTGTAATCACATTGATACTAACAGTTACCATTTTGCTCTCTCTTTCGATTTCACGGAGAGCGGTAAGCAGATTGATCCTGGTTTGAACATATTGTTCAGGCATAGATTCTGCCGGTGATAAAAAGGCATCAATTTCAACGGGTTCCTTAATATCTTTGAGCAGAACAATGGAACCGTTCGACAAGCTACTCAATTGCTCTTCAGTGGAATCAATTCGAATAAAATCATGGTTACGGAAAAACTGTGTCAAAGAAAAGGCGATGATGATGGCCGTGATCACACGAATACTAAAGTGGATGATTTTATTTCCACCTTGGGGACTGCCCACCCAATGTCTTCTTCCAATCAGAATCGAGCTTAAATAAAGCATGGCAATGGCAAGACCCATGAAGAATGCAATTCCAGAAATGCTGATGATTCCCCGGCTAAAGTCCAAGAAATTAGCTGAAATTCCCCACTCAGAATTCGAAATCAGGGCAATGGGAGCATTGAAGGCAACTCCGAAGACAAATGCAATGGTTAGGTTGGGAGTCAAAAAGGAGGCCACCATACCAATGGCGAGCATGCTCAGTCCAACAAACCAGTAGCCCATATAGGTGGCGAGAAGAAGCCCAATATCTGGATTACCCAGTTGTCCAAGTACAATCAGGTTGGTGATGAAAGAAAATACCAAAGAAATGGTGAAGATTGCGACCCCCCCAAAATACTTTCCCAGCACCACATCAAAGTCGCTCCCGGGTAAAGTGAGTAAAAGTTCATCCGTTCCCTGTCTTCTCTCATCCGCCCAGATGCCCATGGTGATGGCAGGGATAAAGCCAAGCAGAATAACCGGTAAAAATTTGTTGAGTTGGTCGAGGTTGGCAAGGTTGGAGTCAAAGAATTCCTGGGGCCAAAAAGCGGCCAATCCACTGGCGAGCAGGAAGGCACAAATGAAGACATACCCGCTGGGGCTTCCAAAATAAGAAGAAAAATTACGTTTAAATACGGCTAGTATTGCTTTGGTATTCATAGTGAGAAAATAAAAATTATAGGTAGAAACAAAGGTGAAATAGAATTAGACGCTTTCCATGGTTTGCTTGTTGAACCAAATATCCAGAGATTCTTCTTCTTGGAGTGCCTCTGGGGTTCCTTCAAAAATCAAGCGGCCATGATTGATCAGAATAATCCGGTCGGCCACTTCTGGGATTTCTTGCAGAATGTGGGTGGACAACAAGATGGTCTTTCCAAGCCCCTTGATGGTTTTGCGAACCTCGAGAACTTGATTCGGATCCAAACCTGCAGTTGGTTCGTCCATGATCAAGACATCGGGCTCATGCAGCAATACATTGGCCATGCCGACTCTCTGACGAAAACCACGGGACAGCTTGCCTATCGGCTTATTTAAAACGGTCTCCAAGGCACATTGCCCGACAACTTGTTCAATCCTGGTCCTTTTCGTGGAGGAATCAATCCCACGGGCATCCCCAAAAAAATGAAGCAGTCCAAGGGGAGTCATTTCTTCGTAGAGGGGGCCATTCTCAGGCAAATAACCAATGCGGTTGGCCACGATATCCCGATTTCCAGCCACTTCCATTCCACAAACTTTCGCCGAGCCCTTACTGGGAGCTAAAAATCCCGTCAGCATTTTCATGGTGGTACTTTTTCCTGCACCATTTGGGCCGAGGAAGGCAACCACTTCACCTTTGCGGATTGAGAAGGTTAAATCATCTACGGCGACGAACCTCCCATATTCTTTGGTAAGGCCATGGGCCTCGATCATAATGTCATCGGTTGAATCATTAGTCATAAGAAGTAACTTTTGAGTTTGGATTAAAAGGGATTTAAATTTGAACAATAGGGACTAGCGACAAAAAGGCTGGATTTTGTTCAACCCTACCAAAAAATCTTATCTTCAGATTCAAGCAAGAAGAAAAACTTTGCATAGACCTGCTTTAATACCATAGAATTCGGGTGTTTTATATGGAAAAGCTTATAATCTGCATCCTGCTTTTGGTTACGACACTTCATGGGAAAAACGAAGTTTTAACCACTGAAGTTAGTCTCGACTGGTTTGATTACCCCACTTTTCGTGCTCCATATCGAATGTCTGATCTGGATGGAGCGACCATTGCAATGCTATCTTTGAAGCCAACTGCTGTCCCCCTGTTTTTTCCTCGCTTAGTTTCTCCGTTTGAATGGATCGATTCGGGGAATCCGAATTTTATCAGCCTGGATGATCTTTGTGAAAACCCTCAACTCCATCCCGCCATCAAGCAGTACAAGCAAACCCGCCGTTCTCCCTTTGCTCCGAAAAAAGATATTTGGGAGGATTCCATTGCTGCAGATTCCCCAATCGATCGAAAAACGGATAAATTTAGTATCCAAAGATTGATTGGTGGGGATACAAAAAGTTTACCCAACGAGAAACAACTTTCAAGTTTTTTGCAGCAAGACAAAGTTGAATTAAGTTATGAGGAAAAACAAAAAATTCTGGAGAATTTATTTTCGGAAGATGAACAAAAAGATTTTATTTCCCGGCTATTAAAACCAAATGTGGCAAATGGGGTAGGGGCAAACCCTGGAATGATTCCCTCAGACTCTAGTTTTGAAAAACCAAAGGTGGTCGAACTTACCGTACCCAAGATCGAAATTCCTGAAGCTCCGAATTTTTCCTTTTCCGAAGATTCGGATCCGATCGCCCCGGGAAAAGCCGTTCTCAAATTTAAAGTATCCAAGCCCTCTGCTGAAGGGGGTGAGTTACCGGCTCAAGCATCTGATTTTTATATAACCAGTAAGAATCTAGCCGAACTCTTTAAGGATCTCGTTGCGGAGCAAGCAATCGCCGGGGAGGTTCGTTCCGTGGCGGAGTTATGGGCGAGGGCAGAAAAAAGTTCCGACCCCGAAGTTATTTTTGGGGTGAAGTCAATCCTGCTCCAGGCAAAGGTTGGAAAAACCCGGACCGATGCCTTTGGGCAAGCCGCACTTTCAGGCATTCAACCCTCGGATAAATATTTTCTGATTGGGATCGAAAAGGATGACCTCAGCAACCAAGTCACGATCTGGTCCAAGGAGGTCCAAGTCAATCCGGGTGAGAATATGATTGAGTTGAGTGCCAACGACGTCATTTACCAAGAGTAATCAAAATTTCCCAAACTCAACTCCCATTACCAAACAACTCCTATTTAGTTATGCAAAATCAAGATATTCTACAATCTGCCGCCGATCAAGCCAGGGGCTTGGCCATCGATGCGATCCACGCCTGTAGTTCCGGACATCTGGGACTACCCCTTGGTGCAGCCGAAGTCGGAGCCGTTCTGTTCGGTCATGATCTTCAAGTCGATCCATCTGACTCCTTCTGGATCAACCGGGATCGTTTTGTATTGTCTGCGGGTCACGGCAGTATGTTTATCTATGGATGGTTGCATCTTGCTGGTTTTGACCTACCCATGGAGGAAATTAAAAACTTCCGCCAGCTGCACAGCATAACCCCGGGACATCCGGAATTTATGGAAACCCCTGGGGTGGAGTGCACCACCGGGCCGCTCGGTCAGGGAGTTGGCAACGCGGTGGGCATGGCCATGGCCGCGAAAATGGCAGCCGCTCATTTTAATACCGAGGAACATGAAATCTTTAATCATCAAGTAATTGCCCTAGCCGGGGACGGATGCCTTCAGGAAGGGGTGGCATCTGAAGCGGCTTCCTTGGCCGGCCACTTGGCTTTGGATAACCTTACCTTAATTTACGATTCCAATGATGTCACCTTGGATGCAATGGCGGATGCCTCGCAAAGTGAAAGTGTACTCGACCGCTTTGCCGCTTATGGATTTCACTGCATTCGAATTGAGGACGGGCACGATTTACAAGCCATTGCCAATGCCTTGTCTGAAGCCCGTTCCCAATCTGAAAAGCCCACCTTTATTGAGGTCAAGACCACGATCGCCAAAGGGATTCCCGAAGTCGCTGGCACCGCTGGTGGTCATGGGGAAGGTGGGGCGAAATTTGCGGAGTCTGCCCGTCAGGGACTGGGGCTCCCCGAGGAAACCTTTTATGTATCCGATGAAGTGCGTGCCTTTTTTGATCAGCACAAAGCCGAACAGATCGAATCCCGAAAGCAATGGGATGCCACCTTCTCCGCCTGGCAAGCGGCCAACCCGGAGAAAGCGGAATTATTAAACGCTGGTCTCAACCGCGAAGTTCCCGATGACCTCATGGATCAAGTCCAAGTTTTTCCAGAGGATGCTAAATTGGCCACCCGGGCCGCCGGTTCACAAGTGATCAACGATTTGGCAAAAGCAATGCCACTTTTGATCAGTGGCTCCGCGGATCTCCATGGTTCCACCAAGAATTATATCAAGGAGGTTGGGGATTTCACCAAGGATAATCATGCGGGTCGGAATTTACTTTTTGGCATTCGTGAACATGGTATGGGAGCGATTGTGAACGGAATTGGGTATTACGGTATTTTCCGCCCATCGGGTGCAACCTTTGCAGTTTTTGCCGACTACATGAGGGGGGCAGTTCGCTTATCCGCCCTGACCAACCTTCCCATTTTTCACATCTGGACCCATGATTCGGTTGCGGTTGGGGAAGATGGCCCCACCCACCAACCGGTGGAAACCACCAGTGGGTTACGGGTTATCCCAAATTTGGATGTCATCCGTCCCGCGGATCCTGAGGAAACTGCGGGTGCCTTTGTGGCCGCTCTTCAAAGGATTGATGGCCCGACCGGTTTAATTCTTACCCGCCAGGGTGTTCCCAACCTCTCCAATATTCCGGTGGATACCAGACGTAATGGGGTTTTAAGGGGTGGATACATTGCCCGGCAGGAACAAGGAGAGCTCGAATTGATCCTGCTCGCCTCGGGAAGTGAAGTTTCCGTTGCCTTGGAAGCGGCCGATCAACTTGGACCCACCGTCCGGGTGGTATCCATGCCCTGCATGGAACGCTTTGACCGCCAGGATGATGACTACCGAGATTCCATCCTGCCCAAGAATTGCCGAAATCGCCTGGCTGTGGAAGCGGGTGTTTCTGACCTTTGGCCTAAATATGTTGGCCTTGATGGAGTGGTTGTGGGCATTGACCGCTTTGGAATTTCCGCTCCGGGTGGTACGGTTTTGAA
>Ga0213863_10000532_pt1 | contig 28990 bp, 26 predicted proteins | sample PICome_8_FD_160128 | JGI IMG/M metagenome (GOLD analysis project Ga0213863, IMG submission 160128) | Coastal seawater microbial communities near Pivers Island, North Carolina, United States - PICO497 | ecosystem: Environmental > Aquatic > Marine > Coastal | place: USA: North Carolina... | reverse complement strand
TAGCTTTAAATATCCCAAGCCAACCGCATCTAGGGTTTCTAATTTTGCTAAAATCGCAGGATGCTTGACGAAAAGCTCCTTGGCCTCCGAAACTGACATTTCGAGAGTTTCCGCAATATTATGACCTCGATATCGAACTTCTAAAGTTTCCCGGTTGTAACGCATTCCTTTACAGCTTTCACATTCCACAAATACATCTGCCAAGAATTGCATATCTAACTTTACCATCCCATCTCCTTTACACCTCTCACATCGACCACCAGGAAGATTGAAACTGAATCGCCCAGGAGAGTAACCCCTGATTCGGCTCAATGAGCATTGAGAAAAAAGCTTACGCAGTAGATCAAATAATTTCACGAAAGTCGCAGGGTTGGAACGGGGACTTTTTCCGATCGGCGATTGATCCACGCGGACTACCTGATCAAATTGATTTAATCCTTCAATGCCCCCATGAGAGCCGGGTAATTGTTTGGAACGATGCAATTCATAAGCAGCTGATTTCGCCAAGACTTCATTAACCAGAGAACTCTTTCCCGAACCCGAAACCCCACATACCACCGTAAGTAGACCGAGAGGAAAGGATGCATCCATGGATTGCAAATTATTAGCACTCGCTTTCCGGACGGTTAGGTTTTGCTTGCCGGGCTTTTTGTGTTTTGCATCTTTCTCCACTTTCTCAAGCCCGGCAAGAAATGGACCAGAACGACTCTCTTTCGAGAGTAAGCATTCCTTAAGAGTTCCTTCGAATGACAATTCACCCCCACTTTCTCCCGGCCCGGGTCCGATTTCAACAAGGTGATCGCAAGCGTTTAAGGTATCGGCGTCATGTTCCACCACGATCACGGTATTGCCCTTGTCTCGTAACCCCTCCAGTACTTTCAATAATCTTCCGTGATCAGCGGGGTGAAGGCCGACGCTCGGTTCATCTAGGGCATAAGTAACGCCTACCAAGCCCATTCCCAATTGGGTAGCCAAGCGTGCACGTTGGGCTTCCCCTCCACTAAGACTTCGGTAGGAACGGTCCAGGGTCAGGTACCCCAAGCCTACCTGTTCAATAAAACCCAGTCTTTGCATCAGGCCATGAAGGGCATCCTCAACCTGAATGCATCTCTGATCTTTTGCCGCCTTCGTTTTGATAAATTTCCATGCCTTTTCCACGGGCAGGGCTAGAAAAGTATCCATGGAAGAACCGGCTACTTTTACATTCCGAGCATAAGAGGAAAGCCTTCCTCCTTGGCAATCCGGACATTGCGTACCAAATTGACAGGTTAAAAGCTTGGCCCGCAGGGTTTCACTGGAAGTATTCCACATGGTATTTTGCAGGTCCTGAAAAACTCCGGGGAAAACTTGTTTTTTCGCCTTCCCCCTACCTACTTGCAATTTCAATTCAAACTCTTTTTCAGGGTTTCCGTGTAGAATAAAATGAGTGATTTCCTCAGGTAAATCATTCCAAGGGGTTTTAAGTTCAAAAGGATACTGCTCGGAAAGTGCCTTGAGTATGTTCTTTCGAAGAGTGATCATCTTGCGGGAGCCAAAGCGCCAAGGCTTAATTGCTCCTTTGCTCAAAGAAATACTTGGATCCTGAATGACTAAATCCTCTCGAAAACGCAGGACTTCTCCCAATCCAGAGCAGGTTTCACAAGCTCCGTCCGGGTGATTCCAGGAAAAGAAACGGGGAGTAAGGTTGGGATAGTTGGTACCGCAAATCTCACAGGAGTAACTTTGAGAGAGTTTGATTTCCTCAAATCCCTCTTCTTTTTCCAGAAGAGCTAAAGCACGCTCTTCGCCTTCCTTGAACGCAAGTTCAAGAGAATCTGCAAGACGGCTTCGTGAGGAAGGGTCAAGCAGTAGGCGATCAACCACGATGTCGACTGGAATTTCCCGGCCTTTGGTTTTTTCGGGGATCAGGTTTCGATCATCCAATCTTTTTATTTCCCCATCTATTCTAATTCTTTGAAAGCCCCTTCTTTCCAAGCTTGGTAATTCTTCTCTCAAAACCGCCGCTTTGGCAATCAGGTAGGGGGCAAGTAGAAGCATTCGCTTACCTTGACCAGCTTTCATAAGTTGCTCGATCGCATCATCTAAAGTTCTTTTCTCCACTTTACCACCATCTTTTGGACAATATGGCTGACCCGCAGTCGCCCAGAGAAGGCGGGCATAATCCGCAATCTCAGTTGCCGTTGCCACCGTACTCCTTGGACCTGCCGAACCAGCAGAAATTTGCTCAATGGAAAGAACCGGTGACAATCCCTCGACATAATCAACCTCGGGCCTTCTTACTTTTTCCAAAGCTTGTCGAGCTTTAGGAGATAAGCTCTCGACATATTTTCGGTGCCCTTCCGCAGCAAGCACATCAAAAACCAAGGATGACTTGCCCGAACCACTTACTCCAGTGACTCCAATCAGTTTTCCCCTAGGGAAGGAGACCGTTATCCCTTTAAGGTTATTTTCTGAGGCCCCCTTAACTAGGATACAATCTTTTTGCAGAATTTCTTTCGTAGAATTTTTCCTTGGCATCTAAATTTCAATGATGACTAGCTTCAAACAAATGCCAAGAAAGGTTTGAGCTTTTTCTTTTTGCCTGCGGATTAAATTGCCCATAGTAAATAAATGATGAGCCTACCTATTTTGTTCGTTAAACAGGGATGCCCTTGGTGCATAGATGCCCTGCAATATTTTGAAAAAAGAAAACTTAAGCTTGATATCATTGATGTCCGCATGGACCCAAGCCGAATGAATGATTTAATCGATGCAAGTGGACAGTCCAAGACTCCAACTCTTCAAAACGGGAATTTTGTCGTAGCCGATTTTGATATCTCTGAGTTCGAACAATCTATGCAGGCTAATCCCGAGGAAGCTAAAAAATTAGGATACTAATTTCCCCAAAAGGGAAAACTCTCCTCCATTATTTAAGAGCGTCTATTCTTCGGTTGAGTTCGTTCAGTTTTGATTCGAGAGCTTCCAAAGAACCAGCGCCTGAATCCTGGGGAATATCCATATCCAAAATTCGGACACCCGAAGAAGTATCATATACCTGAGCGGAATCGGTAACAGAAGGGGTGATGTTTCCGGAGGTTACAATCTTGGTAGCTTCTCTTCCATTCCGGCTGACAGTGTAAGTCTGTGGAGATTCATCCAAAGGTAAGGTAATGGTGCCATCTGAGTTAAATCTTTTGACCTGGCGGTAATTATCATGCTTTGCTTTTCGTCCAACTACCTGAGTTTTGGCTGTCTTAAAAAGTAAGAAATTATGCTCTACGGTATGAAAATGGGGATCTAAGATGAAATGATCCGGTTGTCCTTCCAAAGCATCATACACCGCGGACTGCATGGATTGCTTGACCACACCTCCACCTAAATCACGCTCTTGATCCCGAGCCGTAAAAGTTGCCCGACCCGTATCGCCCCAGCGTATAAAGCCAAGCAATTCGGCACGGGTACCCTGACCACGGACCTGCTCACCGATTTCAATATCGGAAGTAACTTCAGGATATGGAGTAAGGGGTCCGGTTTTATTTGCAGTCCGAGTGCAACCAAAGGCAAATAGAAGGGTTGCGGAAAGAGAGATAAGAAATACTTTTTTCTTTTTCATATTAATAAAGTTGGATCAATTAGAAATTTCCTTTGGTGGAAAAGTAGAATTCCATACCTTCCTCAATCACATCATGCCCACCTACTCCAGCGATTCCAAAGCTGAAATTCCATGGAGCGTTTGGCATCAGAATAAATTCGGTTCCATAATCCCACCAGTGATTATCAGTCAAAACATCTCCATTTGAATAATTGAAACGAACAAAGGGAAGCATGGTAAAGTTCTCATGCAAATGGTAATGCAGGGCAATCGCCGCTTTAAAGAGCCAGAAAGATTCATCATTGATATCATTGCTCGGAAAATACCGACCTAATGAAAGCCTACCACTCCAGTTCATCCCATAGGCCGTGCTTGATTCTGCCATGGTTTCAAAGGATACACTGGTCATCGATTCGTCAAAAATTGGAAAATCACTCGATGAATTATGATGGGCCAGATTCACCCCCCAAGCAATGTATTCATTAATACGATAGTTGGGGAATAACTCGATCCCAGCAATAAAACCAGAATCATCGACATGACCGACTTCGAACCTTGAAACGGATAGAGGAATCTTGATGTCTAAATTTGGATTATCACCTAAGCCGAGGCCAATGGTTATACCGTAAACATCATGCTCAACTGTATCATCAGTGTAAGTGGGTATAAAAAATTCTTCATTAAATTCCTGGTTAGCATAATGAAAATCTAAATAAAAGGTTTTAATAAAACCATCAGTTACCGGTATGTCCGAGGGACGACGTAGTTGTCGGAGTTCATCGGCTAAACTTGAAAAACCAAGATAATAACCACTCGTGACTCCTTTTCTCTCTGATGCTGAATAGTCATTCGGGACTCGGTGGTCAGCAAATAGGTTAGAGAATGATAGTATTATTGTTGTAAATACAGAAAAAAACAGAGAAATAAATTTCATATTAACATATTATTAAATTAATTTATGACAATTTGTTCAATCAAAGCATCAGTCAACAAAGAAATTGATAATGCCTATGAGCAGCATTCATGGAATTTTCCCGCAATAGGATTTCATCCGCTCCAATCCTTTCTCAATCACCTCGTCTGAAGTGGCATAACTAAGGCGGATGTAACCATCTGCTCCAAATGCGTGCCCAGAAACCACCGCAACTTTTTCATCTTCTAACAAGCGAGAAGAAAATTCCTCTGAACTAAGACCAAAGCTTGAAATTTTGGGAAAGAGATAAAAAGCTCCTTGGGCACGCAAACAGGAAACGCCATCGATGGCTTGCAAGCCAAGGAGCAATTTGAGCCGACGTCGATCAAAGTGGACCAGCATATCGCGGACTGCAGCCATCGCCTGGTCCCAATTTTCAATGGCCGCCAAGGCACCATATTGAGCAAAGGTGGTAGCATTCGAAGTAGTTTGACTTTGCAGGGAGGCAACCGCTTTGGAAATCATAGGGTTGGCCACAAGCGTCCCTAAGCGCCATCCAGTCATCGAGAAAGTCTTACTAAATCCAGAAACAGTAATAACTCGGTCTCTGGCATCTTCTCCAAAGGAAGCAGGGCGAAAATGTTCAGCCCCATCGTAGAGTAAATACTCGTAGATTTCATCGGACATAAGAAGAAAATCTTTGTTGCAGGCAAGTTCAACAATCTCTTCCATTTCAGCCTTACTGTAAAGACAACCGGTCGGGTTGGAAGGGCTGTTTAATATGACTAATTTCGTCTGGGAAGTAAGAGCTTCTTCAATTTGTTGAGCACTCACCTTAAAACCTTGCTCATCCCCGGCGAATATGAATTTGGGGGTGGCACCGGCTAGTTTTGCCATTTCGGGATAACTCACCCAATAAGGAGCTGGAATCAGCACCTCATCTCCGGGACCGCAAGTAGCCAAGATGGCAAGGTAGCAGGAGTACTTACCGCCTGGGCTAACAACGACTTGAGCAGGATTGGCATCTTGAAGAACACCAAGTTGTTGATATTGGTCTGCCAGAGCAGATCGAAGGGCTGGCAACCCCCCGGCTGGAGCATACTTGGTCATTCCATCGGCCAACGCTTTGGCCCCGGCTTCTTTGATAAAGGAAGGCGTATCGAAATCAGGCTCCCCAGCTCCGAACCCACAGACATCTTCACCTGCCGCTTTTAGTTCCTTGGCCTTGGCATCAACTGCCAAAGTAGGAGAAGGAGAGACATTTTTAGCCCATTGCGAAAGCATATTTTCAGAATTCATTTAAAAAGTAGTAATGAAAAAAGTTGAGAATTCATCAAGAATAATTGATTTGGAAAATCCAAGACTAATCAAAAGTTTGGAAGGCAGAAGTAGGAACCGGTAAAGGGAGCTTGAATTTCTGCTCCGAAAATAAACCTGGATTTAAATCAAGTTCGGTGGCCGCAGCTAGGATTTCAAGCCTGGTATTAGAGCGATCTTTTTGATTGATACAATCCAAAGTCTTGATGATCCATTCCTCTCCCACTTTTTTATAACTTCTCAGAGTTGTGGAACGAAGAAGTTGAGCGGTATCCGAAAAGACTTCCACTCTCAGAGGTGCTTGGTAAGCGTCATCTAGAGCGAGCACAACACGGCTCCAATCAGGCATGGTTTCAGTTACCCAGGAAGGGGAAGCAAATTCATAGAGGTGAGACGGTCGCCCCGCCACTTTTCCGGATTTCAAATACTCTCCCTCCCAAAACACAAAAGGCATCAAAAAATCAAATAAAGTCTGGTTCATTCCGGAAACCATAGGGTGAAGCAAGGCATCACGAGAAAGAATTTCCAAATCATTCTGGTTTTGGTATCCAACCCAGGCTCTTGGTTCGAGTGGATTCCTTAGAAGAAAAACTTTGGGCTCTGCAATGCCAGGGTCAGGAAAAATTTCGATACGAAAAACTCCACTTCTAAGCGTTGGCCCAGCAATCGAGCCAAAACACTCGGTTTCAGCCCCTCTTCTTGGCATGTGGCGAAATTTGAACTTGAAACAATAAGCGGAATGAAAGCCACTCTCTTGCAAAGAAGAAGCAATCAGGGAGCGGAATTCATTTAAATTTTCTTGGGCTTTTACAGGTGATAATATCTTTGCAAACCCTCGGGCAGGAAAAGATTTTGGATACAGCTCAAAGGTTCCAAAAAAGAAAAAAAAGAGAATGCAACCTTTGGATGCACTCTCTAAAGCAGATCTTACCCGCTTACTCAGTGGCGTTGGATTCAGATTTCGGCGATTCCTCTGGTTTTGTCGGCACTGGAGTTTCTACTTCAACGGGTGCAGGCGCTGGAGGTGCAATGACATTTTCAGGCAATGGAACCTCGATATCTGCCGCACTTACTGGGTCAGCCACCAATGCCGGAGTTCCACCCTTACGAAGCAAATTATCGGGATTATCTGCTTCCCTTTGATAGAAAGCATAAAGCACAAAAGAAAGCACGAAAAAGCCCAGAATTCCGTACACAGTTAATTTAGACAACTGAGCTGCAGAACCGGCGCCTAACATTTGATCCGCGGTTCCGCCGCCAAGTGCGGAACCCATGCCACCGGAAGTGCGTTGGAACATAATTAATAATACGACTACCAAGCAAAGCAGGACAAGTACAGTTGTAAGAAAAACAGTCATGATAATTCAGGGGAAACTACAAAATACTGCCAAGTTGCCAAAAAAAAGCAACTCGTTAATCGGTTTCTAAAGCCCCAATGATGTCAGTAAATTTTGCAAATCAACTGGATCTTCGAAACCGAGGGTCATCTTACCCCCACCGCTTGGCTCACCTTTGATTTTCACGGAACGCCCAAGTTTAGATTCAGCTTTTTGAGCCATACCCGAAAACGGGTTTGCATAGCCAGGAATTTTTGAATGATTTGAAGAGGAAGGGTTCAAAAATGAATACACTTCTTTTTCGCAATGCCTCACGGTCCAACCCTCGGCAATCGCTTGTTTTCCGATTTTTACTTGATCATTAAGGTCTTCGATCCCTAATAAAACTTTGGCATGCCCCGTAGACAATTTACCTTCGGACAGGAGAACTCTAAGTTCCTCGTGCAATTTCAATAGGCGAAGCAAATTGGTTATATGAACCCTGCTCTTCCCTACCCTTTCCGCAACCTTTGCCTGGGTAAGATTGAAATCATTTACCAGCGAATGATAACCTAGAGCCTCTTCAATCGGATTTAAACCTTCCCTTTGAAGGTTTTCGATGAGGGAAAGACTGGCTGAGGACAGATCGGTAGCCTGAAGAATCCTGGCCAAAACTTTTTTCCGCCCTAACTTTTGGTGGGCCCTCCAGCGTCTTTCCCCAGCAACCAGTTCAAAGACCTCTCCTGATTTTCGCACCACAATCGGTTGCAACAACCCTTCTGCTTTAATACTCGCGGCCAACTCATCAATGGCTTCCGAATCCATTGATTTCCTAGGCTGGTAGGGGTTGGGCACTACCTCAGAAGTAGCGATCTCCATCAATTCATCCGTTGAAGTGGAGCTGCCCTTTTTTTCTTTGGATGTTTTCTTCGTTGCCTGAGACTTTGGGGTCGCTTTTTCAGGAGTTAGTTTTGCAGAAACTTGCCCTACACTACCGCCGCCTGAGATGAGACCGCCCAGGCCCCGTCCAAGTCTTGATTTTGGTTTGGCCATTATTGCTGGGGTACAAATAATTCCCTGCCCGCATTTACCTTCGTAGGGTCAGAAATCTGGTTGGCATCGATAATCCATTTAATTTTGGACTTATATTTTTTGGCAATACTGCTAACCGTTTCTCCTTTTTCCACCTTATGAACAAATCCATTTTGTGGATAATCACTTGAGAAACTTGGGGGAGGAGGGCTTGAAGGGGTTGAAACTGCAACCTTAGCAAAATTCTGGTTCATCTTATTGACCAAGTCCTGGATCTTTAAATCAAAACTACTTTGCAAGCTTGCGGTATTTTTTTCATTCGCGGCCAGACGAGATTCTAATTTTCGAACCCGGGAATCAATTTGTACAAGTAATCCTTGGGAGTCTCCAGTTCGATTGCTTGCATTTTTGGAAACTTGTTGAAGACTAATTCTCAATTGTGCATTTTCCCGTCGGAGCATTTCGACTTCGGTTCGTAAACCAGCAACTTCTCTAGCAATTAATTCAAGGTCTTGCTTCAGGTTGGCCACTTGGATGTTTGCCGACAATGTGGGCAACGAAACCAAGAAAATTACTCCAGTAATAACTGAAGTACTTTTAAAAAATAAATTCTTAAAGAGTCTTCCCAACCAATCCACGGAACTTAGCATTATGAATTCTCGAATGGTAATCAAGAAATCTTTTGGTAAATTTTAGATTTAATCACTGGCCCGAAGTAGGGAAATGGAAGGTGAAAAATCCAAAATAATTCCATTGGCCATTTTATAACCTCGAAGAAAATCAGTAGATGACAGCATTTTACCACCTGGTTTTTGAAGCAGATTTATCTGCAGAGCACAGGTACCCGTTCCAATGATTAACATTCCATTTTCCGTTTTCGAAATTTCTCCAACTTCAAGTGATCTTTGCGGATACGGAATTGCATCTCCCACCCGGATCCGATTTCCAGAATGTTCAAAAAAACTACCTGGCCAGGATCGAAACGCTCGAACCCTTCGACTAAGCTCTTCAGCCGATAAAGAGAAATCAAGGGCACCATCGATTTTCCGTAACTTTCTGCAATAAGTTGCCTGGCTTTCATCCTGTTCGATTTCATCCACATTTTCATCCTTTAATAAAGGCAGGCATCGATCGATGAGAGGGATACATGCTTCAGCTAAAATAATTCGAAGATCCGGTCCGGTCGCAGAGACGGGAACTTTAACCCTCTCGAAGTCAATAATAGGGCCCGCATCCATTCTGGGCACCACTCTCATCAAGGTAATTCCCGTTTCTGTCTCACCCAAAGCCAAAGCCGTCTCGATTGGGGATGCACCGCGGTAAGCCGGTAAAAGAGATGCATGTAGATTAAAGCAACCTTTCGGGGCAACGGTGAGCAAATCTGTCTTTAGAATATGCCCATAAGCCATGACGAGAAGAATCTCAATTTCCAGTTTCTTAAACCAAATTACTTCAGTCGGTCCTGGTTTCTCTGGATCCCGAATAGGACAACCATTCTTCACTGCCCATGCCTTAATTGGATTTGGTCGAAGTTTTCGTCCTCTACCTGCTGGCCTATCTGGTTGAGTTAAGACCGCTTCCAGGGAAAACTCCTTTTTTTCCGCCAAATGGGAAAGAAAAGGGATGGCAATTTCATCCGATCCCAAAAAGCCTATTCTACATGGATTTGAAATCATATTTTGTAAATTATTATTATCACGGGATTAAGTGCTTTGGACAACGAAATTAGGATACAAAAAAAGCCGCATGGCGGCTTTTTGCAGAGCGAAATGCGAACTTATTAATCCTGTTCTTCTTTATACCTCGCTTCTTTACCAGCCAATGAAAATTTGAGAGGACAACCAGATAGACCAAAGCGTTTCTGAATTCCTTTTTCCAAATAGCGACGATATTGGTCATTTAATTTTTCTTCCCGATTACAGAATAATTTAATTCGAAATGGTCGCGTCTCTACCTGTACTGCATAGAAAACTTTGAACCGCTTACCACCCACTTTTGCAGGCGGGCGATGTTCCCACATTTCTCCAATCAACTTGTTTAGCGTGGAAGTTGAAATCGATTTATCCATTCTAGCATCGAGGTCACGGGCAATATTAAGAAAAGCTTCGACCGCGTATCCAGTCTGTGCCGAAACAAAAGAAATGGGGGATTCCGGAAGGAAGAATAATTCTTTGCGGATAGACTTTATATAACTCTTTCTAAAATCTTTTTCGTCTTCATAGCCGGGGAGAGGGTCTTTTCGAAAACTTTCCAAAGCTAAATCCCATTTGTTAACCAAGATGGAAAGGGCTTTTCCTGCTTCCAGTACATGTCCAGCTAGAATCTTGTCTTGTTTGGTCACCCCTTCCCTAGCGTCTAAAACTAAAAATACGACATCGACTTCCTCGATCGCATGCTTGGTTCGAACCGCTGAAAAATAATCCAGTGAGGAATCAATACGATTTTTTCTTTTTAAGCCTGCGGTATCAAACAAACGAAAAGACCAAGGATTTTCTTGACCCTCCACTTGATAGTCCAAGTCTAACTCCACAGTCTCCCGGGTGGTGCCCGGCACATCGCTTACAATCAAACGTTCCATATTCAGCAGTCGATTGCAAAGCGAGGACTTCCCCACATTGGGACGCCCAATGAAAGCGATTTTGGTACGATTACTATCATCCCCACTTCGCAAGGGGGGCGAGGGAGGTAATTTCTGTGCAACTTCTTGAATTAATTCATCGACGCCATGCCCATGTTCGGCCGAAACCCCAACTACCGTTTCAAAACCAAGCTTAGCAAATTCAGAAAAAGAATATCCTTGTTCCGGAATATCCATTTTATTGACGACCAGAATGGGTTGCTTTCCCATCTTCCTTAGCTTCATGGAAAGGGTTTCATCTAAAGGAAGCAAACCATCACGGCCATCGACAACAAAAAGTAACAAAGTTGCAGCTCGGATGGCAAAATCTGCTTGTTGTTCGGTCGCATTTTGAATTTCAACTGAAGTCATCTCAGGTTGCATCCCAATACCTCCTGTGTCCATTAATACATACCCTTCAGGAGAATCAGCAACTACAACATCACGCGTCACTCCTGGACGATCATGGACAATGGAAATTCTTCGCCCTGCTAGACGATTAAAAAGACGACTTTTTCCTACATTGGGTCGGCCGACAATAGCGACGCTAATCGTTTCCATTTTGTGTCAGTTTCCGGTTCAATCTATCTTCAAAAGAATTAGACTGCTTGGGCCGAAACATTCTCCTCAGATAAACTATTTACGAAACATTCAATACGATCAGCAGCTTCAACCAATTTCTCATAGGAAGTAGAGAAACTAGCCCTCACATGTCCTTCTCCGTGGGTTCCAAATGCAGTGCCAGGAACAACTGCAACCTCCTGCTCCCGAAGTAATCGGTGGCAAAAATCAACTTCATTGAGTCCAAAAGACTTCACGCTTGGAAACGCATAAAAAGAGCCACGGGGTACATGACACCCCAATCCCATTTCATTAAACCTTCGAACAATAAAATCTCTCCTATTTTGATATTGGTCTCTCATTTCAAGGACATCTTCAGTACCATTTTTTAAGGCTTCCACCGCGGCTTCTTGGCTCAGAATAGGGGCACACATCATACAATACTGATGAATTTTCATCATCGCCTCGATCAACCATTCGGGACCGCAGGCAAAACCAACCCGAAAACCGGTCATGGCAAAGCCTTTGGAAAAACCATGTAATAATATGGTTCTTTCCTTCATTCCAGGAAGTTGAGCAATGCTGACATGTTCCCCCTCATAGGTAAGTTCTGCATAAATCTCATCGCTGATTACGATTAGATCTTTTTCAACTGCGAATTTTGCGAGTCTTTCTAGCTTTATTCGATCTGCAGTTCCACCAGTTGGGTTGGTAGGAAAATTGAGCAAAAGAACTTTACATCCTGGCTGCCAAGCTTTTTCAAAGCTTTCAGGTTCTAAGGAAAAAGAATGTTCGGAATCCGTACCCACCGGAATTGCAACCCCATGAGCAAGGGAAACACTGGGGGCATAAGAAACATAGCAGGGCTCGAGGTAGAGCACCTTGTCCCCTGGATTTAAAATCGCCCGAAGGGCAATATCAATTGCCTCAGAAACTCCAACCGTGACCAGAACTTCAGATTGAGGGTCATATTCTGGACCAAAAAAGGAAGCGACATAACTTGAGATTTCCTTTCGCAAAGAAAGTAGGCCACGATTGTCGGTGTAAGAAGTTTTCCCTTTTTCAAGGGCAAAGATGGAAGCCTCACGAATTTTCCAAGGAGTTACAAAATCAGGTTCGCCAATGCCTAGAGAAATAGCCTGGGGCATTTCTGAAACAATCGCAAAAAAATCACGAATTCCAGAACGAGGAAGACTCTTTACATGTTCAGCAACATAATTTTCTGGATTCATTAAAATTAGGCGCTAACCGGAGGTTTTTCTGGATTTTCTCCGTCCTTGGACAGTAGATGTCCATGTTCTTTATAGGAGCGAAGTAGAAAATGAGTAGCCGTGGAAAGAACCCCCTCCATCGTAGCAAGACGCTCGGAAACAAATGAGGCAACGGTGTGTAAATTTTTACCTTGAACAATAACCATCAAGTCATATCCACCAGACATCAAATGACAGGCTTCCACTTCCTCAAATTTTGAAATGCGGTGAGCTAATCGATCAAAACCTCCCTCTCTTTCTGGACTAATCTTAACCTCAATAACAGCACGGACCAAATTACTTTCTTTTTTCGATGGATGTAAGAGCGGAACCCAGCCGAGCAGGGTGCCTTCCGAGCGCAAGGTTTCGAGCTGTGCCACCACCTCTTTCTCGGTAAGATCAAGGATCTTTCCAAGTTTTGACGGATCAGGATCCGCTGTTTCTTGAAGAATATCGAGTATGTTACTCATAATAAAAAGGATTCATTATGCCAGAGACCTGAATTTAGGTAAAGAAACAAAGCCTAAAGCCCGAGATGCAAAATGAGCTTTAAAATTGCATTCAAACCAATCGAATGGGTAATTTCCTCATTTTCAACCATAGCTTTAAGATTTTGGAGCGAATGTAATTCGGTAACAAGTTCTTCGTGTTGATCGAAAGCGAGCTCTGCGGTTTTCTTAACATCTTGAACAAGCACAAAGAAGCAACGGTTAGAAAGAATGGCAGCATTGGGTCGGGCACTTCCTATTAAACGAGCATCAGTACCCACAAACCCAGTCTCTTCTTCGAGTTCACGAAGGCCAGCAAGGATTGGATCTTCCCCATTTTCAATTACTCCACCCGGTGGTTCCAGAGAGAATTCTTTGGTTCCATAGCGAAATTGACGCACCATGACCAATTCTTGCTCCGGGGTGACCGCTAGTACATTTACCCAATCGTTTGTGTCCAAAACAAAAAACTCTCCTTCAACCTTATCAGATTGACGACGAAAACAGCGTTTATGGACTTGGAAAATCCGGCAATCCGAATGCAATGTATCCTCTGTAACATCCCATTTGCTAGGTAGATCTTTATTCATCTTCTAAAATTTCCGTTCTTAAAAATTCCGCTAGGTCTTTGTAAATTGGGACTTTTTTCTCTTTGGCTAGAATACGAAGGCTATTATCGATTGGCTTCCCGGTTTCAACCAAGCTACCCCTCATCCCCGCGTCCAACCCTGACTTTGGATCAATCCACTTATCACCCACTACCCAGCAAAGAGAAGGTACCAGATCAAACTTATGGGTCATCTCTTGCTCAAATCTTGGCGATGGCTTTCGGTAACCATCCGTTTTATCCGGTGTTTCCGGAGCAATGCAAACTTCAGTAAAGAGGTTGTCTGGCCAACCGAAATTGTGGTGCATGCGAATATTGCATGCATATACATCTGGCCAATCATAATACCCTCTGGCAATCCCCGATTGATTGGTATGCATGAAGAGATAATATCCTTTGTTCGCTGCTTTCAATAAAGCGTCCCCGATTCCCTCAATAATTTCTACTTCATCCGGATCTTTCAAGTAATGTACATCTCGAATAAGGGTTCCATCTCGATCAAGAAAGAGTGCTCTTTGCTTTTTCACCTACAATTACAGATGCTTTAAAATCTCTTTTGGCGAAGCCGTGGCAGTGCCTACTTTTCCAACGACAACACCGGCGGCTAGGTTTGCAAACTCTGCAGAAAGAGCAAAGGATTTCCCTGAAATAAGAGCCAAAGTTAAAGAAGCAATTACCGTATCTCCAGCACCCGAGACATCGAATACTTCCCGAGCCGCAGTTGGAATGATAGAATGAATCTTTCCGTCTTGTGCAAGAAGCATTCCTTCAGCACCTAGGGTAATTGCAAGCATCTTAGGTGCAAAGCGACTAAAAATCCGGTCAACCACTTCGTGTTTGGGAAAGGGCTCTCGAGTTTCTCGAGAGAGACCTGCCAACTCTAATGCCTCCAATCGGTTTGGAGTCAGGAGATCAGGTTTTGCATATTCCAGCAAACGACTTGGTTTTGGATCAATCGATACAAACTTTGCATTTTCACTCACTAATTTTAAGAGTTCATTGGTTACAAACCCTTTTCCGTAATCTGAAATCACAACTGCATTGGCCTCTTTTACTTTTTGAGTCAAGAGACTCCCAAGAACTCCCAAATCCGGAGAATACTCTTTTACATGAGCCTCACGATCCACTCGACAGATCTGCTGGTTTGATGCAGTTATCCTAGATTTACTAATGGTAGGAGCGGAAGAAAATCGAAATTGGGAATCTACTTTTGTCTTTCCCGCTTCCAAGATTTTAACCAACTCTTCCCCTTTTTGGTCTTTGCCAAACCATCCAATGGTTTCCACAGAAGCACCCAAAGCACAAAGATTAAGGGCCACATTAGCGGCACCACCTGCAACCGATCTTTCTTTATCTACAGCCAGGACAGGAACCGGTGCCTCTGGAGAAATCCTACTTACTTGCCCGATGATATAACGGTCGAGCATAACATCTCCGACAACTAAAATATTTAGGCTCTTGATTTGCTCGAAAAGTTCTTTCATCTATTAACAATAATCAAAATGGATTTTTTCAAAAATTTACTTCTAGCCTGTCTTATAACTCTTTTTATGCAAGGCTGCAAGGAGGGTGGTCTAGAAAACCAATACAATCCTGAAATTGGATCCAAGACGCATTCCTATGAACTTAATTTAGGAGGGATTCCCTTAAAAGTGGAAGTTGCCGTATTAGCAAAAGAAAGGGAAAAAGGTCTAATGTTCAGAAAGTCTTTAGGATTAAATGAGGGTATGCTTTTCATTTTTAAAAATGGAACAAAACAGCGTTTTTGGATGAAAAATACCAGAATTCCTTTAGACATTGGATATTTTTCATCGAATGGATCTTTGTCCGAAGTTCACAAAGCCAAACCCCATGATTTATCTGGAGTTCCTTCGAGGTCACGAGACATTAAATTTGTCCTAGAATTAAATGCAGGTTCTTTCAAGAAATTGGGAATTCGACTCGGGGAGAGACTTGAAATGAATGAAATCATCAAAATTTTGCGGCACCGAGGGCTAAATCCCAAGGATTATAATATTCTGGAGTAATCTCTACCTGTACCCATTCGGATTTTGGCTTTGCCAACGCCATGCATCCGCTAACATTTCTTCGAGACCATACTTTGTCTTCCAACCAAGAAACTGCTTCGCAAAAGCGGGATCTGCCCAAGCTTCGGTAACATCACCAACACGACGACTCGCAAATTCAAATGGAATCTCAATATCGTTCGCTTTTTCGAAAGCTGCAATAACCTCTAAGACTGAAGATCCCCGCCCGGTTCCAAGATTACAAACAAATCCTTGCTCGGAAGAATCAAGTACATCAAGAGCTTTTAGGTGGGCATCCGCCAAATCGACCACATGTAAATAGTCCCGTATGGCAGTGCCATCGGGTGTAGGGTAGTCGTTTCCAAAGATTCGGAGCTTTTCTAACTTTCCAGTGGCAACCTGACAAACAAAGGGAACTAGATTATCAGGAATTCCATTGGGATCTTCTCCAATTTTCCCACTGGCATGAGCCCCCACTGGATTAAAATAACGCAAGACTCCACAACAAAAATCAGTATCTGAGGCAGCAAAATCGGCAATAATACCTTCCATCATATACTTGGTTCTGCCATAGGGACTAGACACTTTACCAACTGGAAAACTTTCAGAAACAGGAACCTTTTCAGGCTCTCCATAAACAGTGCAAGAAGAGCTGAAAACTAGTTTTTTCACCCCTGCTTTTTGCATCTCATCAAGCAAAAGAATCGAACCTGACACATTATTTCTATAATACTTTAGAGGTTCTATGGTTGACTCTCCCACCGCTTTTAAAGCAGCAAAGTGAATCACGGAAGAAATATCCTCATTTTCTGAAAAGATTTTATTAAGTGCTTGCCGATCGGTTAAGTCTGCCTCGATTAGGTTAAGGCTTTTCCCTGTAATTTCTGAAACTCTTTTTAAAGACTGGGGTGAGGAATTCGAGAAATTATCAAGTACGATGACTTCCCTTCCAGCTTCCAAAAGGGCTAAAACTGTATGGCTTCCAATATAGCCGGCACCACCTGTAACTAGGGTTTTCTTCATCTACTTCCTTTTGTTATGGAACGAAGAGTGGATAGTAAAATTTCAAAATCTAAGGTCATCGAGGCATTTTTAAGGTAAAATAAATCATAAGCGAGCTTCTCTTCAGATTCATTCAGGTCTGAGGCATAACTAAAACGAATTTGAGCCCAACCAGTCATCCCTGGCTTAACCAAGTGGCGAGAATTCCAGTATGGTACTTCCTTCCGAAGTTTTTCCTGAAACTCTGGACGTTCTGGGCGTGGACCGACAACCGACATTTCCCCCCTTATTACATTCCAAAATTGAGGAATCTCATCAATCCTCCATGTCCTTAAAAACTTCCCAAAAAAGGTGACTCTAGCATCTTGCTTTTTAGCCCACTGCGCTCCTTTACCTTCAGCATCCTTTCTCATAGTCCTAAGTTTGATCATGGAATAACTCTTCCCCATGTATCCTGTTCTAGTCTGTACAAAAAAAAGAGGGAAACCGGACTCGAGCCCAATAAGGATTAGGGAAAGCAATAAAATAGGTGCCGATAAAATTAAACCCGCAGCCGCGATCATCAAGTCTGCAAAGCGCTTGATCAAATGAACAAATGGATTCTTCATTCTTAAATCTACTCTTGCAAGCCATGCTTGATCCACTTCTCTTGGAGGAATTTTCTCCAGATATTTCTCCCAGAAATCTACTCCTCCAACAACACGAGTGCCTGATTCTAACAAAGAAATAATATCCAATTCAGAGGAAGAATAAGATTCACCGACAACCAGAAGATCAACCTGTTCTTTTCGGCAAAATTCCTCGACCTCGATTTTGTGAATATCTTCCTCGCCGAGAAATTCAAAAGCGTCTTTTTTGTTTGAAAGAGCATTTTTGATTTTTATCCGTTTTTCTGGAGAAACTAAGAGCATTACCCTACTTCTGTATCTTTGTGCCAGTTGGGAAAAAACAGCTGCAAAGCAGAAACTTGAGACTCCGGTAAAAAATATAATTTTTATAATCGCACGCCTTCCGATAAAATTATATTCGAAAAACCACACGATTAGTAAAAGCACAAAACTAGCGATGGTAGCAGAGAAGAGATACAAAACAAACTGCCTGAATGATAGCTTTAAAATTCGCCGATCCGCTATGCCTAGCATTTCCCCAAAAATCAAAAAAGAAAGGGCGAAGCAGACCATGTATACCAAATGTTTCTCCCGAGAGATTAGCATTAGTGTTTCCATGGAAGGAGCAAAATAAGCAGGCACTACATAGGCAACGATGCAAGCAATGGCAAAGTTGGCGGACAACTTTGCTCCTCTGCTTAAATTCCAATTCATTTATCTTCTTTGAGTAAGTTTCCCCCGAAAGTCAGCTTATTTTTTCGAACCAGTTCTCGATATGATCTTCACGAATAAATCTTTTTTTGATTTTATCTATGTTTTTAGCAGAGTTTTCTTCAAACAGCTTATCTTTGATTGTTACTTTTATTGCTTCGACTAAAGCGTCTGGGTCATCCGGTGAAATAGTAATCTTATTTTCGAATTCAGCCAAAAGCCTAAGTGCCTCCCCCGCCCCACCATAAATAATAAATTTACCAGTGGAAAGATACTCATATAATTTAGAAGGAACTGCACCGCTGAAACTCTGATTTAGCTGGGCATATAAAATATCACTTTCTTGGTAGACATGGATTAGCTTATCCCAGGAAAGAGAACCAATAAGATTGAAATTGGAAACCCTCCTCTTTTCCTTGTATCTCTTAACCTCTTCAAGGTTTTGCCCTTCACCAATAACCTGAAATGTTACTTGAGGTAAACTTTTAGCAGCATCTACCAGTACAGAAAGGTTTTGAGGAATACCAATATTTCCAACATAAGAAACAATTACAGAATCCTTTTTTTTTCTTGGTTTTAAAATCATTCCGGAGAGGCTATTGAATTGTTCACGAGAGATACCATTTGGAAGTAAGGTAACTTCTGATTCTTTATAACCCAACTGGTTGCAAGCATACGAAAATTCGCTTGGATTAGTAACGGTTACGGAAGCGAAAGAGGAAGCTCTACTTTTTGCCAAGAATCGAAAAATTATTTTGGCAATTTTTTGTAAAGCCGAAGTTTCAGAAAGATACTCCCAAGTCAAATCTCTAATGTCCAAGTGGGAACGGCGAGAAAACCAAAATGGTGCACAAAAAAATAAAAACATCGAAGGAATACTCACTAAAATTTTATCATATTTTTTTTCCTCTAGTTCTTTATAGAGTCGACGGGTAAAAATTACTTCTTGGATTGCCCTGCCAATAAAACCTGGAAAAAGTTGGCGAACTGGTGGGATAGAGCGATAATTTTCATCAAAGATTTGTTCAGTAGAATGATTTTGTAATGAGTAAATGGTTACCTTTAATCCCTTACTTTGGGCAACTTTAAGAAAAGACCTCATTCGATTTCCTGCTGCCAATTCTGGTTTGAGAGGATAGCTCATGATTAAGGCCAGTTCTTTCATCATCTAAACTTTTTGATCCCAGATAATCCTAGAGCTCGTTTTTCCATTTTCAAAGCAGACCTCAAGAACGCTGGTTTCCACAAGTTTACCAAAGCCAAGGGCATAATTGGTCTTCGCTATGTTCCCCGAACCGGAAAGAATTTCAATATCAGCAAGATGCTGGGCATCCTTTTTTAATGCCCAAGAACTATCGTCTTTATTTTGAGAAATTTGGATTTCAGGGTGAAAAATAAAACGGGCAATGGCTGCGTGCTTTGACTTAGATACAATTTGATCTGAGATCAAAAGTTGTTCTTCAGCCAATTTCCAAGTTCTTAGATGAATTGGCTGGCCCTTCAACCGAGTAGTATATCCATCGTGCGAACAAGTAACGAATTTTGAACTACTACTTAGGTCCCGTGATTTATTCAATGGCATCGCTCTTTTCGCCACCCGAAATGAGCTCCACACCTCGGAGGAATCCAAATGATCAATTTCTACGGTACTGTGAGAAGAAGTTCCCCGTTCTAATATTCTTTGTTGTCCTTCTTCATAAGTCGAAGTTCCTCCATTAACCACCACTCTTTGACCATGAACAGATAATTCAAATGATAATGTATCTGCATGGGCATGACCTGGAAGATAGTCGGGGCCAATCGGCCCAACATCTAAAAGTGCGGTCACCGAACCTGTTTCGTTAGATAATCGAAAATAACCAGAACTTTCCAGTTCACGGCAGCACATTTCTGGTCTTGAATCATGGTAATTTAACCGATCCATGTAAGAAAAGAGAGAAGCAGGATCCCCGGCTATATTTAATGCTGAATCATTAAAATAAGCAATTTGTCCATCTGGATGGATCATCGCTCTTAGCCAATTCTCCATCAGCTTAGCTTTGTCCAAGAGTTTTGCATGGATCCTTTTGAAATCGTCACTCTCGAGTTGAGAAGATTCCATGATGTTTATCAGATCAAGTAAGTCTTCTAAAACAATACATTGATACATTGTGCTTCGCTCAAAATGACCTCCATCCGGAAGAATTTGTTCATCCAATTCCCTATCCATTATTTCTAGGCCAATCCGAAGCCATCTCGCTGGTTCTTTCCCTTCCATAAACAAACCTGCAAAAATCATTGCCTTTGCATTGGAAAGCAAATGGTTACCACGGATGTGCCACTCTAATCTTTTGCTCAACCACTCCGCTTGAAGAGACAAACTTTGCAACCAATCGGCCTGCAAATCATTGCCTGCTTTTATCCACTTGATCCAATTCACGATCCTTAATGAAGTGGGATAAGACTCCCATCCAACTCCTTTGAATGAAGGGTTTTTTAAAATCCAATCTTTGATCAAATTTCGATGCCATTCAACTTTCTCGGTCGAATCCTCACTTAGCAAATAATCAAAATAATGAAGGTTATATTTCCATAGCCTATCCTTACCTGCCCCACCCCAGCCAACCTCCCTTAGATCTCCTTCAAGGTTCAAGAAAAAGAAAACATTTGAGCTGAGGAGCTTGCTTTTTTTGGGCATAGGGTCAGTCCATTTCCCAATGGATTGTCGAATTTTCACCCTTGGAGCTGTTCTTATTTTGACCCGATTAAAATAAAACCAAATTCTTCCAAAAATTTGGATGGGCTTAAGAAAACGAAGGGTATGCCAATAAAGTAAGATTTTTTTCAAGCAAGTAGAATTTCTTCTATGTGACCAACGATTCTGTCACCCGTTTTCCCATCCCACTTAGGCGGGATTTTTCCTTCTTTCCAATTACCCTGGAAAAGGCAATCAAGGTGAGGAATAAGGTTCTCGGGCTCTGTACCAACCAATTCATTTGTCCCCATGGATATGGTTTCAGGGCGCTCTATTGAATCCCGTAAAGTCATACAGGGAATTCCCATGACGGTAGTTTCCTCGGTGATTCCTCCAGAATCCGTAATCACGGCTTTTGCATTCTGAACCAGATAATTAAACTCCAAATAGGGTTGTGGTTCAATGAATGCAATATTGGAGGGAAGGCTTCCGAGACTACTCAAGTTTTTTGCAGATCGAGGATGCACCGGATAGACAATAGTTTTGCCCCGAGCACCTTTTCCTATTGTGGTGAGGAGGCTTATGAAATTTTTGGCTTCATCCACATTTCCTGGCCGATGGAGTGTAAGTACAAAATAGTCTTGTTTTTGTAAGTGTAGCTCATCCCAAAATGAAGGCTTACAAAACCTATCCATATTATTGAACAGGGTATCGATCATAGTATTTCCCACAAAAAAGATCCGATCCTTTGGAACCCCTAAACTTATTAAGTTCTGATTGGCATTCTCACTAGTAGTGAAGCAGTAATTACTGATTGAATCCGTGACCATCCGATTAATTTCCTCAGGCATGGACCAATCACTTGATCGAATTCCAGCTTCAACATGAGCCACTTCAATTTTTAATTTTTGGGCAGTAATCGCACAAGACATGGTGGAAGTGACATCCCCAACCACTAAGCAAAGATTACAAGGTTTTTCTACAAGTAGATTCTCGTAGGCAGTCATGATCCCCGCAGTTTGCTCGGCTTGCGTACCAGATCCAACACCAAGATTTACATCCGGTTCAGGAATTCCCAACTGGGAGAAAAAAGTAGCAGACATATTCTGATCGTAATGCTGACCGGTGTGAACAAGGCGGTAACCAAAAGCCCTAGAAATTTCAGCCCTTTTTTCAATTGCCCGAATAATAGAGGCAATCTTCATAAAATTAGGTCTAGCTCCAGCAATTAGATCTATGAGCATAAATTATTTTGCAAATCAATCGAGACTCGGGTTACTTCAAAAATTTCCTTAATCGAAATTGGACTCGGTTTACCCTCTCGAAGGGATTCAATAAAAGAATGGACACATGCATGGTGTCCCTTGTCTTGTTTCCAAAGATTCATGGATCGAAAACCTGGCCAGCCAAAACCACGAAGTTTTCTAAAGTTATCCAATTGCAAAACTTTCCCGGAGCAAAAAACCTCCATCCTCTCCTTTGGAAATTCCTTACTACCATTAGCGAAATAGTGAATAGTTCCGATAGACCCATCCCTAAAGCTCAATTGTATGCTGGTGGTGTCACCATTTTCAGAATTCATACTCGACTTGGTAAAACCTTTAATTGCAGAACCAGAAAGAAAACGGAGCAGGTCAATAAAATGGCATCCCTCTCCAAGGATTCTGCCACCTCCAATCTCCTCGTCGTGCAACCAATGGCCCGTAGGAATCTGACCAGCATTAACCGTCAGGATAAAAGATTTGGGCTCGTTGTAGGAAGACAATAATTCTTCTATTTTTTTTATTTGAGGAGAGAATCGACGATTATAACCAACCATTAGTGATGGTGTATTATCATCTCCGCTTAAGGATTCATAAAATTCTTCTAAATCACGCAACTCGTCATGAGTAAGACAAAGTGGTTTTTCAACAAAAACATGCTTTCCCGCAGACAAGGCCATTTTAACATATTTTGCATGGCTATCATGCTTGGAGGCAATTACCACCACCTTCGATTTTTCATCTTGCAACAATTTCTCTACATCAGTTGTGGTCTGTTGAAATCCAAACTTTTTTCCATTAATGGATCCACTTACTCCATTTTTTGAAGCAATGCTAAGTAAGGAAACCCCGGTTTTCTGAAATGCAGGAATTAATACCTTAGTGGCAAAACTTCCTGAGCCAATAAAACTCAGTCCAATATCCCCCTCGCCGAGACTCTTCGGTTTTGACAGATGGATGAGGTTATCCTTTTTATTAAATTCCTGAATTTCATATTCTAGTAAAATACCCAAGGAAGGATTCGAAGATAAAATCAAATCATATGCTTTTTCAGCCTCCGAAATAGAATACCGATGAGAGATAAGTGGTCGGACATTTAATTTCTTTTCGGCCATCATGTCCAAAACTGCCTGAAAATTTCTTTGCTCCGTCCAACGAACAAAACCAATGGGATAATCATTTCCCTTTTCTTCATAACCAGGATCATATCGACCTGGACCGTAGGAACAGCTCACTTGAAAAGTTAATTCCTTTTCATAAAAGTCAGCTCGGGACAGTTCTAGTCCGGTAACTCCAATAAGAATGATTCTTCCTCTTTTCCGGCTCATTTTCGCAGCATGTGAGACTGGATCATTACTTTTACTGGAAACCGTGATCAAAACCGCATCTGCACCATACCCTCTAGAAAAGCCATGCACAACCTCAACGACATCACCTCCACTGGATAAATCCATGATTTCAGCACCAAACTCCGAAGCCAATTGTAAGCGGCTTTTATCAAAATCAACAGCCATTACTCTGCAGCCTTGAGCACGAAGGAGTTGTATGGTCATCAATCCTATTGGCCCTGCTCCCATGACCACAACACTCTCTCCAAGAGTAGGTTTAGCCAACCGAATTCCCTGCAATGCAATCGAACCAAGAACAGCAAAAGATGCTTCCTCATCTGAAACTGAATCAGGAATCTTTGCACAAAGCATTTGTGGAACACTTATAAATTCAGCATGCTGTCCATTACTTACAACACGATCTCCTTCCTGAAATCCAAGAACCCCCTTGCCTACTTGCATTATTTTTCCCGCATTGCAATAACCCAGCGGCAAAGGCTGCTCCAGTTTAGCAAAAACGGATTCAATAGTGGGTGCTAGACCGTCGCTCTTAATCTTATCTAGCACCATCTTCACTTTGTCTGGTTGCTGTTTTGCCTTTTCAATCCAACCAGCTTTACCGAACTCAACCAGCATCCTTTCGGTCCCTGCAGAAACGAGAGAATTGTGGGTTTGCACTAATACTTCACGATCATGAACTGCAGGGAGCGGCACCTCAGAGATTTCTGTTTTTCCGGTTTTTAAGGACTGCAGGATTTGTTTCATTTTTTATGATTAACGAGAAATTTTTGCTCCTTAGATTCTTGAATCAAGCATCTTCACCTTTCCCCTTTTCGTCAAGGGTATGTCATCCACTATACGAATCTTCACCTGAAGCTCATCCCCTACTTTTTTCTTATATGCAGATTCAATAAGGTCTTGGCTCTCGCTTGAAAATTCTTTCTTGGGAAGAATTTTTATTACCATTTCACCGGGCTTATCCTGGAAATATTGAAACCGTTGTACTGAGTTGAATAAATCTCCGTGCATATTCAATGCTGCCGTTGAAATTTTGGCCCCACTAGATCCGACTACAAATTCTTTTTTCCATCTTCCCTTCACCTCAGTGATTCGATCCCAATTCCTTCCGCATTCACATTCACTAGACAGGCGTTTCGCCCAATCCCCGGTTTTATAACGGATAAATGGCATCGAAAAATTAAAGAGGTTTGTTCCAACGATTTCCCCCTCATCACCTTCTTCATAACAAGGAGTTCCATCTTCTTTTATAATTTCCACATATCCATAGTCAGGCATAAGATGATAGCTCGAATTTTTTTCACATTCTCCTCCCAGGGCCACTCTTTCGCTCAATCCATACCAACTAAAAACTCTGGCCCCAAAACCTCTTTCAATAATTCTACGTTGCTGATCGGTTGTACCTTCGGACCCAAGCAATACTGCCTGCACTTTTGGTATCAACTTTGTTTTATTATTTCGCAAAATATAATCCGCAAATATTTCAACTGCAGAAGGGTATCCATGCACGAATTTGGGTTGATAACGAATGAACTCGAAAAGATAAGATTCCAAGTTTGAGTCACTCATATGAAAAGGAGAAAACTGAATCTCATTGTAGATTGGATTCTCCTGCCAGAATACATTGGGTTTTAAGTTATCAAAGCTAACCCCACGAAAAACAGCTTTCCTATCCTTAGCTTTGTAATTTACTCGCTTCCATTGCCGATGCATGAATCCAGTCTCCATAGATTGAGAATGATCGTCCAAATGAAAACGCAATTGGTTTCCGGAAGTGCCTCCAGTGGTGGTTTCATAGCATGGGGTATGGTCAAGATTTCTAGACAGATATCGATCGGGATCTTTTTGAAGTTCTTCTTTTTCAAGAAATGGAAAAGCAGATAAAGCCTCGCGTGGGCTGAACTTCTCGACCACACTTCTCAAAGAAAAATACGCGGGAACCTCCATGGTTGCATGCCTTAAAAGTCTTCCTAGTGCTCTTTCTTGATAGGCTAAAATTTCTTCCCTTGAAGCTTGATCAAACCAATCGCCCCGATGGTAAACTTCTCTATACTTGTTCCCTGCAATCATAGAAAATGGTACTTTGCAGCAAAGCTTTTTCATCCATAATGGCATTTTCTCATAGAGGTCTTTTTTTACGCTATAGGACATATTTGGATTCTATTTCGTAGATGAAGAATTTATGACTTCTAATAAAACCTTGGTGAGTTTACCCACTGCAACCTCAGTGGAAAAATTGTCTCGAGCAAACTGGCATGCTTTCTTTCCTAATTTTTCGACCAAGGATCGATCCAAAAGGATTTGCTGAAGTGCCAACTCTATGGATCGTGAATCTTTGGGTTGAACCAACAAACCGTTTTCTCCATGAGTCACCACACTTGGAATATTGCCTACAGCAGAAACCACGGGAACTAAACCTGCAGCCATGGCCTCCACCATTGCATTGGGCAATCCTTCCATCCAAGAGGGTAAAAGAAACACATCCGCATTTCGGTAAGCGGCCTCCAAGTCCCCTGCTTGTAACCATCCTCGAAAACTAACAATTTCAGACAAAGAATTTTTCTCTACCCATTCTCTGGCGTCCATGTAAGCATTTCCCTCTCCTACTAGTTCAAGGGAAATACTTTGGGAGATAGAGGAATGAACAAGGGCATCGAGAATTTCCATTACTCCCTTTTCACGATCCAACCATCCTACAAATAAAACGCGTATCTTTTTATCGCTTATATCAGAGAAATCTCTTTCATCTCCTATCTTAAGAAACTTTTCGGTAGCGGTCCAATTCTCAACAATTGGAGTATTTTCTAAGGAAAATCCCAACTTCTCCACGGCAAAGTCTTGCCACTGTTTGCCCTGACACAAAATTTTATCCGCTTTTTTTAAGGCAATGGATGAAAAAAACCTCATACGAAGCGAATTGTCATAGTTCTTGAGCAAGTAACCACCACCTGGAAACATTAAATTTGGAACACCCCTTACTTGAGCAAGTCGCCCCATCATTCCTTTCTCAAGTAATCCGAATCCACTCGCAGTAAAGATCAAAACTGCTTGTGGTTTTTCTAAAATCAAGTGGTAAACAAATAAGAAAAAACGCCTTAAAGCAAAGCCAGTTCGGATCAGAAAATTGGGTGGAGGGTTGCTAGTTTGCGTAGAATCAATCAACATTAATCTGAATTTATCCTGAAAAGAGGAGTCCAATAGTGCGTTGCAAACGGTCACAAATCCTCCGAATACTTTTCCATTTTTTTTAGGGAAAGCGCCCACTATTAAAACCTTTGGCTTGGTGTGCTTTATTTCCTTACCGGTGGATTATTAATTGAATGTTAAGGTTTTCTTAAGGTCTTCAAATAGGGACTGGTACCCTTCAATCATAATATCATTTGACAAGTACTGCTCTGCATATTCCCGGCAACGCTTTGACATTAAATTCCTTTGCTCAGGTTTTAATTTCATCAAGCTACTGATGGATTCGGAAATCGAATCCGGTTTATTAGGGTCAAATAAGAATCCTCTATACCCATCCTTTACTAAAACGCGATTATCTGAAACATTTGAAGCTAAAATAGGCCTACCACATGCTAAAGCTTCACAGACAACATTGGGAAGACCTTCATAATGTGAAGCTAGAATTAGTGCATCGGAATCTGCCAAAAGTTTTTGAATGTCCCTCTGTTCACCAAGGAAATTAATCCTTTTACGAACTTCTTCGGGCATACTGTAGATTAATTCTTCGATTGATTTCCAATAAGCTCCTTGTGTGGTACAACTATGATCCCATCTCCCCACCCAATTGAGTTCAGGAACCCATTGATTTTGTTTATAGAAAAAATGGAGAGAATGGATCAATTGGAGAAGATTCTTCTGTGGTGAAATTCGTCCGATTCCCAAAAGCTTTAAGGTTGATTTTCCTTTTTTTGGAAATGGCTGTTTTGTAAAGGCATTAATATCGACTCCATTGTAAATAACTTTCAGTCGATTCCTCAAAAATGGATATGCTTGCCACAAGCTTTCATAATGGCTTTGTGAGTTCACAACGACACATGAACTCAATCGATGAAAATATCTTAGGAACCCTCTCCATCGAAAATCTAAAATGCTATTTCTTTCACTAACTACCTTGATGGTCAAAGGGCTAAGGAAGTGGCTAATTTCTAAATAAAAGCTTGGAGAATTTAAAAATGATAATGCCAAATCATACTTTCCCTTACGAAGGGTTAGGATTAATTGATATAAAACTTTGGGAGAAAACCCTCGTTTTTTTCCGAATACATCAATTATTTTAATCTTAGTCTTCTCAATAATTGGTCTGTAAAAATTATGGTTTGGATAATAATTAAAGATTTCGACTTGATGCCCTCGTTTTTTTAATCCACACGCTAAGCTAGTTATCTGTCTTTGAGCTCCACCTGAACCCAAGGAATCAATGACAAGCAAAATTTTCAAAAGTTATTTTAAGAATTTAATCTTGAAGTGGCTAAGTAAGAAAAAGGCACAAAGAGGATTGGACAAAAGAACCCTGGCAATCCTCCCCAAACCGTTTGGGGAGCTCCAGTTCAGGCTTTGAAATTTAAACCCAACCTCATTTAGCAACTTGGACCAAGTGTATGGAGACTGATGTTTTTGCCACTCAATAGTTGGCATAAATGGACTTTTAAGACCGATAGAGTGAAAAAAATTATAACGATTACAATCGGTGATAATCAAAATTCCATTTTGTTTAAGCAAACGATGCACTTTCGAGAACAATTTTTTATAAATCTCTCGTGATTCCTTGTTTTCATGAAGATCAATCGTTGCGTTCTCATCAAGGTGGTTAACGGAATTAGCCATTACAATTATATCAAACTTGTTTTGGGATTCATAATCCTGAAAGCTTTTTGCTTCGTATTCCACTTTCCCAGACATATTCGAAAGTTTTTTTTGTAGATTATCGAATTTTTTTAGGGAACTTGAAGAAGATCCATTTAGCTCAGGTTCCAAACAAATCGAATACCCTCCGCTTAAACCTGCATAAAAACTTAAAAGTCCGGAACCACCCCCTACATCCAGCATATTTTTTTCTCTAAAATCAAAATCATCGAATATGAAATTTAAATGGGTTTTTAAGTTTCTTTTGTTTGAATATAGCTTTTGCTCAATCGCAAGATCGAAGAAAAATTCCCATGAAGATTGAGTCATAGTTGGTACATTTCAGGATCAAAAAAAGTAAACCAGAAACAAAATAATGAATACAAAACCAGGATTGCTGCAATGAATAGGTAATTAAAACTTATTTTTATTTGTTTGTGACTTAGAAAGAGAAGAAAACCAAAAAATAAAACTTCGGAAACAAAAGTGCCAATAGCCGCTCCTTTTAATCCATACTTCTCGATCAAGAATATACTGCACAAAACATTGGAAACTAATGCTAGAATCGAGGCATAACTATTTCCAATTGTTTTTTGGGTGACCACGGTTCCAACATTCGCAACAGAAGAAGCACCATGCAGTATTACTGCTCCAACTAACCAGGGTACGATTACGATTCCTGATTGATAAACTGGTGGAAGAATCAATTTCATTAGAAAAGCTGAACAAAGGACAAAAACACTTCCCAACAAAATGAAAGTCAACAAATAGCAGTGCAATATATTAACATAAATCTTGTCCCTTATAACGACATCCTCACTTAAAGCCTTGATTGAATGT